>OIWN01000135.1_pt1 | contig 66168 bp, 66 predicted proteins | sample 1587591 | NCBI WGS metagenome assembly OIWN01 (sample SAMEA3888901, study PRJEB22519) | human gut metagenome | biome: human gut; feature: human-associated habitat; material: faeces | place: Denmark | collected 2010 | reverse complement strand
AATACGAAACGAATTCATAGCCATTGCAACTATATGTCGCCAAACGAATTCGAACAAGTGTATGAAAGAACAAACACTGAGGCTGAGCTTCTGGCAGGTTAAAATGGGGAGAAATTTCTCGTTTTAACTTGTACTAAATCTTGACATAGGACCAGGTTCACTCTGAAAACGGTAAATCGCTCTCAACCATTGTAGTTTCTTTCCAAAAAATTTCTTGTAGCGACGTCTGTTTGCCTCCTCATTAGAAATCTGTCCCCGAAGCCTCATGACCGCATCCGCAGACTTTTCCTGCATACGCCTGAACTCTTCTTTGCTCACTTCTCCGGTTACATACCCTTGATAAGCCTTGCTTTCTTCATAATTCAGCTTCTCAATCTTTTTCTCCAACTGTCGTATCTGCACATCGCACTTATTTAACTCCTTGTCCATAGCACTCTGTAGCACATTTTCCATCTTCTCACAATCTGAAAGCGCTGCAATATTCACTTCCAGAATCTTATAAACTACTTTTATCAGTTTCTGCTCTAAGATGGTACAACCACACTTTTCACCACCGAAATCATAATTATATCTGCAGGAATAAAAATACTGTCGCTCCAGTCTACCGTCTTTTTCCACGATTCGTGACAGTTGCGGAATCCTTCTCTTACAATTTCCACAAAACAAAATTCCTGCAAATATATCATCTTTTATCGGTAAATTTCTGCCTCTGTCTGAAAAAAAACAACCCTCTTCTACCTTCTGTACAAGCACTTTTCTTACTCTGTCAAACAACTCCTTTTCCACAATAGGCTCATGGGTATTCTCCACAATAATCCAGTCCTCTTCATCAGTAGCATGCCTTGATTCATTCTCACTCAGCCGGGTGCGTCTCTTGCCCTATACCATATTTCCGATATAAGCCTGATTCTTCAGGATATTGGAAATGGTTCCTGCATACCATGCTTTCGCCTCCTGCCCCTCGTCCACATAAAGATTTCCGGTTTTCAGATAATCTCCCGGCAAAGCCAAGCGATAACTTTGAAGTGCTCTTCCGATTTCCCTCAGTGTTACACCCTCCGCTGCCAGTTCAAAAATCTGACGTACCACAGCTGCTGCCTCTTCATCCACAAGATACTTACGAAGAGCATCCTTACTATCCACCTTATATCCATATGGTGCATTGCTTCCGGTAAATTTCCCCCGTTCCATGTCAAGCCTGCGGCTGACCGCAACCCTCTTGGAAATATCCTTGGCATACGTGTCATTCACCAGATTTTTCAGTGCAATCTCCAGTGATTTATTCTGATTAAATTCCGCATCCGTATCAAAGTGGTCATTAATGGATATAAACCTCACACTAAGGAACGGGAAAATCGTCTCGATATAATTACCGGTTTCAATATAATCCCTGCCAAAACGGGACATATCCTTCACGATAATACAGCTTATCTTTCCATCCCTTACATCATCCATCATTCGCTTAAAGGATGGTCTGTCAAAGCTGGTTCCCGATACCGCATTGTCCACATATTCATAACACTCTGTAAATTCAGCTTTGCCTTTTACATACTCCCTCATGATATCCAGTTGATTAGCGATGGACTCCGATGGTCTTGCTTTCAGCTCCACGGATAATCTGGCATAGAGTGCCACCCGGAAATATCTGACATTTTTTACATTCATATCGGCACTGACTGCTTCCGGTACCACCATTGCATTAAATCGATTTTTCGTCCTCGCCATTTACACCGCCTCCTTAAGCTCCAACACCGGTACGCCATTTACCATGGTGTAATCCGGTTCCAAAACCGCTTCATTTGCTACTTGGAATAAACCTGCAACCTTCTCCATCTCCTGACGGTACTTGAATACAATTTCCACTCTGAAATCATCGTAAATCAAAATCCTGTCAATAAATGAAACCAATGCCATTCTGTCTAACTTTCCTATCACCAGATTTTCCCGAAACTGCTCCAGATCCTTTGCCACAGCAATTCCATTTTCATAAATACTGCGTATAATCTCTTTCTGTTCCTTAATTGCCTGTTCAAACGCTCTTTCCCTCGCCGAGAATTCATCACGATATCTTGTGAACTGCTCCTTACTGATAATTTCATCCTGTAAATCCTGATAAAGTGATGATTTAAACACAGAACATTTCGTAAGTTCTTCTTTCAGCATGGCAATTTCCTTATCATGCGCCACCGCTTCATCATAATTTATGTTCAGATTATCCAGATGCTCAAGAACCTTTTCACAGTCGCACATACTGTTGATATACCCCTGCAATTCACCAAGCACAATTTCCTCCAGAATATCCTCACGGATGCAATGGCGGCTACAGGCATCCTTTCTGTTGCGGTTATAGTTAGAACAAATATAGGTTATATATTCCTGCCCTCTATAAAACTCCTTACGACGAACCATGCTGCTGCCACAATCTCCGCAATAAAGAATTCCGGCATACATATAAGATTCACTCTGCCCAACAATCGCCTTGGTATCACGGCTCATAAGAATCTGTACCGCATCAAAATCCATCTTACTTATGATTGGCTCATGTGCATTTTCAACTTCAATCCAGTCGCACTCAGGAACCTGAATTTCCTTTTTTACCTTGTGACTGACTGTTGTACGCTTGCCCTGGGCCAATGTTCCGATATACACCACATTCTTCAGTATCCTTCCAACAGTCTTTGCAGACCACGCAGACTGACCCGCTCCCTTAAAGCTTGTGTTGAATTTTTCACCACATTTTACCTTGTATTCCGATGGTGAAAGCACTCCATTCTTGTTCAGTATTTTTGCAATCCCCGAAGCACTCATACCTGCCAGCTTCTTGGCAAATATCCCCTGCACCACACCTGCTGCATAGGGATCTAGCACCAGCAGATTTTTATTATTCTCTGCTTTTTTATATCCATAAGGTGCAAAGGCTCCGATAAACTGACCATTCATCCTTTTCACATTCTGACTGGCACGAACTTTAATGGACGTATCATTGTTATACTGTTCATTCATGAGATTCTTGAAAGGAATTATAGATTGAAAAATATACTTATGATGCGTAAAAAAGGGCGCACTAATACAAGGCATCCTACAAATTGAAAAAAATCAAATTGCTACAGATGCAGATTCGGGGGATATTACACCTTCAGAAACAAGTAACTTTAGGGCTTGCTTTATTGCTTTTGTTTTTTGCTTATCCTGCATTTCCTGTGGCATATCGATTTTGTATAAATCACAAGGATTCCATGTCTCACCATTTGAAAGCATCTGGTAAATGGCAGTAAGGATCATTCTTGCGATGGCAATTATGGCTCTCTTTTTACCTCTTCTTTTTGAAATGTGTTCGTATTTGTTTTTGTAGTAAGGAGAAGTTGAAGATTTTACGGCAGCATGGGCACATTGTACCAATGCAGGCTTGAGGTAGACTCCGGCACGTGTAATCTTTGTCGACTTCTTCTTACCGGCAGATTCATTATTGCCTGGCGTTAGACCCGCCCAACAACATAAACGTTTGGAAGAGTTAAATTGTGACATATCAGTACCAATCTCGGAGATGATGGTAATAGCAGAAGTCCTGTCGACTCCGGGAATGGTACAGAGTAGAGAAACAGCATTTTCATAAGGAGCAATTAGTTCATCAAGTTTGGAGTCAAGTGAATCAATGGACTGTTGCACAAAATCGAGATGAGAACGTACCATGAGCATGCGCTCCTTTTGAGAAGAAGTCATCTGGTATCCTTCAATGGATTCGATTATTGAATCGGCTTTCTTCTTTAAGGATTTTTGAAGAAAAGACTTACACGTTTCGGGGTCAAATTCATCAGAAGTAATCAGATAATCAGTAATGGAAGAAGCAGATTTACCGAACATATCGGTGACAACTGCATCAAGAGCGACATTACAGACGGTAAAAGCATTTTGAAAACGATTTTTTTCACTTCGTTTACAACAGGTCAATTTGAAACGGTAGCGAGTGTATTCACGAAGAATGCGTATATCTTTACAAGGTATAAAGCTACCGGGAACAAGACCAAGGCGAAAAAGATCTCCAATCCATTTGGAGTCCTTGGTATCATCTTTGTTACCTTTAACAGCCTTAACCCATTTGGGATTAGCAATGGTAACATTGATTTTATCTTCCAAGAGATTGAAAACGGGAATCCAATATTTTCCAGTAGATTCCATACAGACATCAAAACAGGAATTATCAAGAAGCCACTGTTTGAAGTGTCGGATATCACTGTTAAAAGTAGAAAACCTTTTCTTTTGGTAAGAAGGTTGGACACCTTTGGTGGTTTTAATGATTGTGGCAACGAGAAAAGTCTTATGAACATCGACACCACAACAGGTTGAGTAAACAACTTTCATAGAAAACAACTCCTTTCGTAATAAATCAGGAACCATTGACTGTCACATCACACATTTAACAAGAGTTAAAACAATTCTTAGATTGCGGACTGGTAGTACCACTTATTTGTGCTTGAAAGATATGACTTACACTGATTAGTGTACTGATTTAATCCCTGAGAGAAAGCCTTCGACTCACCTCACCGTGCTTTGTAGTATAGCTCCTGGTAACAAGTATAAATGAAGTGGTGGAAGACGCACACCATTTTTCATAACTATTTGTGCCGCAAGCGTCAGCGGCGGAATGGAGATTAGTGTGTGTTTCCCCACGATTTGCCGTCATACTGTCATAGTTATCCGACACTGCAATAAAACGCACTCCATATTTCTTAAAGGTTCTTAGAATCAGCTCATCTGCTCCGATTCTTTCTCTGGCAAGTCTGGATAAATCTTTTACAATAATACAATCCAGATTTCCCGCTTCCATAGATGCCATCATTCTCTGAAATTCCGGTCTATCGAAATTACTTCCGCTGTAACCATCATCAATAAAAACATCCACCAGCTTCAAATCGTCGTGGGCATCAATAAATCCTTCCAGCAAAAGCTTCTGATTGGAAATACTGTTGCTTTCCTGCTTGTCCCATCCATCGATATCTTCATCTCCCTGAGACAATCTCAAATACATACCGGTTCTATATACGTCAACTTGTTTCTTACTCATTCCATTTCCTCCTTGTTCTCTAAATGCATACTATTGGTACTTAAGTGATGCTTTCCGTTCTATATAGCAATTCATAACATCCGTAATACTGCAATTACCGGCAAAGGTCGACTTCACAGTATATTTTCCATACCGTTTTACCTTCCCCTGCACATTCTTCTCATGCTGTAAATCTTCTGTTTCAACAAAAGTCTCTTCACTTGTCTGTTGCAAAATATACTCATCTCCCTTCCGATTAACATGAAAAAGCAGCTTAAAACATCACTTTACCGTTGCTCCGGCTAAGAACTAAAAAACCGCTCTCCATAGTTAACAAAGTCAATTGTTACATCCATAACAACTGCTAATCGCACATACATACGAAAGTACGACAAATAAAACAAAATCTGCGCCATTGGCATTTTGCATTGCTTGTCATTATTTACTTAGTCCTAACACGGAACCCACAAGTTCCGTCATCGTATGTAATGAGCTTTCGCTCGCTTTGTTGACCATGGACAGCGGTCTGCATTTTTAGTGTCTTATAAATCACTGATATTTTTAAGCTGTCTATTACCAACTATTAAATTAAAACTTATTCACCGGTCTTGCGATGGCTGGTCGCGCACAGTGTACTTAATAGATATCTGTGGCAGTATTTATTATTTTTATGTTCATTTTTCTTTGCCACAACATCATAGTACACCACGACCATATGTTTGTCTACCACTTATTTCCAATAAATTTGACAAAATGTGATTTTCGTTACTTTTGCCAATCACAAGTGTGACACACACTATCTAACATCATCAGATAACCGGTCTTATGCCGGTACTTTTTCTACAACTTCACGCTCAAGATAAGATAAAAACAATTTTTCCAAAGTCTTATCTTCTGCATAAGAGCAGGCGATATTTACCGTAGTTCCTCCGGTAGTTTTTATCTTGATATTCTTATCTGTAACGTTATTTTTCTTGTCCATTCATGCGTAACCTCCTTTTCCTGCTACGATTTTGCCACTTAACACAGAGACGAGATTCTCTTTACGAATCTCGCTCTGATCAGCGGTCGTCGAATTTCCGTTTGTGCAAGCACAACGTCCATTCTCCTCGTCGCCATGACAAAAAATCGTTACCCACAGCTCACATAAACGCAAAACTATGGATAACGATTTTGTTATCTACTGCAATTTTTTATTGTAATTCGAACCACTCTTCCCTTGGTTCATATTAAGGTATACGCCGGTCTTCTTGACCCCTCATCGCCCCGTATACAACAAGGTGTACTCACCTCTGGGAGCTACAGACGAGCCACTTAACTGTGTTCACGACGCCCTTCTCATAAGAGAAGCACTATCTCCCCTATCTGCCTTGCGAGGACCAGGACGAACCTCTCGCCCTTCATGGATTATTATCCTTACGCCACATATCTACTCCCACATTTTCTCGGACTTCCATCCAGCCTCTCAGCCTTCATCTCTCAATCCATCAGCCTACTAATATGATAACTGTAATTTTCATCCTGCGGGTATATGAACCGTAATTTTACTCAAATCTGTAACTGCTATTCAGTTGTCAAATTCCATTGGTTTTTCAAACCATACGCAAAGCATAATCCATAATTTACAAATTGTAAAGACACTATTCTGGTGTATTTTTCATAAAAACAGGTCATTTTGTGACTTTTTGCTCTGCTCATGTATATCATACAAGCCTTCCGCATAATTGTAGACATCCTGAAAAGACCAATTTTGCCAAATTAGTATTCTTTGTAGTATGAATTTCTCTTTGCAGAATTATCATATCATGTTTTGTCAGGGCTGAAAATGGACAGGGCTGGTGTGTTTTGATGGATTTGCACCAGGAATTGGTGGAGGTGTTACCGCTGCTCTTGTTTAAATAGATTTCCGTCTATCAACTACCCATCAACTAAATTCCCACGCTAGAAAATACGTCAACATCTAGGAAACAAAGCCTTTTCGCTAACAGATACATAGAAAAATTGTTAAATCATCAACTATCCATCAACTAAATTTTGTACCGGCATTCCTATCAAATACCCGTCAAATAAACACACGCCCTAAATATCAGGATTTTCCGGCATAATATGCCACTAATAAACTGGTTTTATCAAATACCCGTCAAATAAATTAGCACTGTTCAATATATTCTCTCAAATACTTGAATGGAAATGGAAGAACCGTGTATTGACTATTACGTACAAACTCCACTGCCATCAACGGAAGCGCCTCTTCATATTCAAGCGTTTCTCCCAAAGAAATAACTTTTCGCATACAACAAGCATTTGGATATGTCAGTTTCTTACTCTTAGCTCCAACATAATACACAAAAGTGCGTCCATCTAAATAGTCATTCTCGTTATATTCATACTTAATGTTAAGGAGATTTCCGATTTGGTAAGTCGCTTCAAATTCTCCTTTTCTCAACTCTCCATCAATCCAGACACCATACTTTTCATGTAAAAACCTATTGAATTTTGATGCAATTCCTGTGCGCATATTTAATATCTTTTTTAATGCTTTCTTAGTAATCATTTCTGTTTCTGCCGCTATCTTATTTTTCCATTCAGAAATACATTCCCTTGAATCGATATTATCCGTTTCAAAATCATCCATTGCCTCCAACAATAGTTCTTTTGAAACTCTTTCTTTTGCATCTGTTTCCATAAGTGTATTCATTAGTGCTGATATATTGGGCAAAGTTTTCTCACGTGTTAACAATATAGCGTGAATATTATCAATATCCGAATACATTAATCCTTCTACCTGATTCTGTACCCCCCGATGCTTATCTTCTACAAAATCATAGGCATAACAAATTTTACTCCACTCTTCTGTTTCTTCTTGATTACTATCACAAAATGTATCGAATTCCATTTTGCCATTACCATGAATTTTTAAACGATAGTAATTGTAATAATTATAGGCTTTTTTATTAACATGATTTACATGTTCCGCATTTTCTCCAAACTTTGTTTTAATCTTCTTTCTTATGACAAACGTCCACTCTTTTCCAGAATCAAGTCTTTCCCAATCAAAAATCGAAATCATGCGTTCTCTTACATCGCCTTTTATTATAAGTTCCTGTACAATCTTTTTTATATCCGGAGAACTGCCCTTTGCATTTGTAAAATGCTCAGCCTCTTCAGTAATATGCTGTACAATATATCCTTTTAAGTTATCACTGTGTGGATCATGCAGCTCATTTTCAGCATAATATTCACCATCATGAATGATTCTGATATTATATGCATCTTCCGAAAGGTTTCCTACAGATGCCTTTATATGATAATACTTCTCCAACTCCTCCTGAAGCTTTGCTACGATATCCTTTGATATTTCAGAGTCATTCTCATCTACGATTACAACACCCTTTTTCTGAAGCATTTCACCATATTCACGCTCTGATATTCCTTTCTTTTCCAAATTGGAAATATCAAATTCTTGTGCATCTTCCCTCTCCACAATGTCTATGGACATATATTTAGAAAGGTTGTCGTTCACATCTCTTAAAAACTGTTCCATCACACCCATCTTACTTTTTCTAAAATGCGTAATATCCGTGATATCAAAATTATCAACTCTAAAGTGGTTATGTGGCAAGGAACCTTCCTTGTATGTACTGACATTAGTATCTGTTTTTAATTCTTTTCTAAACTCACCTGTCTTTGAATCTATTACATACAATCCGTTACTTTCTCGATCATATCTCTTGAACGTTTTATGTTCCAAATTAAGATACATCCCCGGATCAATAACAATCTCCAAAAATCTGATAAAACTCACCTTACCAGTTAATTTATCCTTGTGTCTCCATGATTGGTCATGATAGAAAAGCTTACCTGTGAGATTATTATACATAAAAGCCTCATGCTTAGGCGTTCTCATTGAATTTATCAGGAGTTGTGCAAGTAATCTGTTTTCATAATAAAAACATTTATTGCACTGCTCACTATCAAACAAATCAATCTTTTGGATTTTTACATCTTCATACTCTTTCATAATACTTTCTTTAAATTGCTTTTCTGTTACCTCACCCTTCCGGAACAGCACCAATGCAGTTGCACCAAAGGTCCACTGAACTGCTACCGCCTTAAATTCATATACAACTGAATCTAATATATTATATTTATAATAATCCTTGTTAGCCTTCTCGACTCTAAAAATATCAAAGTCGGCATCAATATTTTCCATATTGTAGGTAACATTAATTCTGTTAGTTAACATTTTCGAAATCCTCCTTGCGAATCATATGTAAATTTTCATAACACACTGTACCATCTTCTCTTATAAGCATCGAAATCTCTACCAATCGCTGATCCACTATGGCACTCGGCTTGTAATTTTTATCTGATACAACATTTATGATATAAACTCGTTTAGCCCCTATAGCCTCCAGCTTTCTCAATATGTCTTTTCTGATTTCGTCTCTATCCTGCACATATGTAAACTTCCAATTCTTAAAGTCAACATACACATCAGAAGATAACTTATAATCGAAGAATTCAAAATATTCCGGCTCTGTTATTGGTGATAATTCTATTCCCAATTCTCTGTTCAATATAAACTTACCAGCCACTTCGCCCAATGCACCTTTATAAATATTATGGAACAATACCGGGCTAAGAAGATATTCATTCATTTCAAATTTCAACGCATATCCCATTTCTTCAAAATGAGCTTTCATTCCAGGATATCTAAGTATCGCCTGCAAACCAGATTCCTTTTCACTCATTTCATAAATAGCAACTTCATCAGAATTTCCCTTTATTTTGGCTCTTTTACTGTTTTTGAATGCCACCTTGTCGTTTCCAAAGTCTATAGTAACATCATTGAAATCTGAATATTGCGAGTAAATATATTGATTCCTCTTTTCTCCACTAGTAATGTAAAGTTTTTGTAGATATTCATTATTCTGCCAGTCATAAGCACTTGCTGTCGGATACTGTAATACCAACAACCTTAACTGTTCCCACAACTGCATACTTTCAGCAGTCCAATCCTTTGCCAACATTCTCCGAATCGTCCAAAGACCAACAGAGGATATCTTTTCTGCCTTATTTAACATAAAGTTTTCTTCCGGCAAATAATCCTTTCCAAGTGACTCACGCATATCCACAATTGCTTTCATTTCCGGCGGTAAAATTCGTTTCTTTAATTCACCAACATATAGTTTCTCTAATAACTCAGATTCAACAAATAAATATATATCCGGACTCTTAACAAAAGTTCTACACATACGACCCACCGCTTGTAAAACCATTCGGCTCGCTTGCACAACTACACTCTTTAACTTATACAACTTGTTTAAAGTGAATTGGTCACTTCCTGTATAAGAACGAAACGCAAGCTTTAACATTTGGTCTTTTTCGGAATAATTCATTTCACCGCTCTCGTACAATTCCTCTATTTGAAACAATATCTGCAACAAATCATGAGACGTTATTTTCTCATCCTGATATGTATTTACTGTCATATTAGTTATATTTCCCAGATACAATGCATCGAAATCCTTATATAAGAATCTCTTGTCACCTTCGGTAAACTCTCCCAGTTGTACAACTTTTCTAGCTTTCGGAATCTTATATTGTAAATTCTGTCCAGCACCAATAGTCTGATAAGATGACATAACAAATATCTTTTCTCCACATGACAATCGCTGCTGCAATTCTTCCTTATCCTGTTCAAAATTATCGCCTTTCAAGAAACAAACACTACTATTACTCTGCTGAGTCTCCATCTGAGAATATTCAAACAACTGCTGTAGAACACCTTCATCCATGCCGGGATTGTTCTTCTTCGGCAATGCCATTCCCAAGTACAACATTGATTGAATATCTTCATTCCTATTAAAAATACACATTGCTTTAAGTACATTGCAGTATCTTATTATCTGATATTCGTTATCTGTTATATTGGTGATAATGTTTGAAACATAACGTGCAAATTCTGCATCCATAAATGTTTTGCAATAATCTTCTGCATTGAATCCCTGTATATTACTGCTGATTACTTCCCCATGTACATTTATCTCGCCATCTGCATAAGCACTCCATCTTTTTTCTAATGCAGTTCTTGTTTTGTCCTTTAAATAACCTGGCGTCTTATGAAACCTTTCTTTTAACTGTTCCTTCAAATATCTCAAATCATAATTTCCAACAACTGTATCAACTTCAGCAGTTGCCGATATCCCAAACACAGTTGCTTTTCCTGCAAGGTATAACATGATTTTTTCAGGAGTATCATATACCTTAACAAATTTAAGATTTGTATTGTCATGATGAGAATCATTATCCTCAAATTCATAATACTCCATACCAACCTGATAGAAGCTTCTATCTTCCAATATCAGTTCACGATTATTTCTAATCATTTGACATGTTTCACCCATCAACAAATCTCTTTGCTTATTAGTTAATTCCAATCTTTTTAGGATTGTACTAATAGCATTCTCCAAATTCATGGCATCCATGATACCGCTTCTGGAGCTATTTATAATTTCCATGTAATTTCTTGCCCATTCTATAGAAAATAACCTAAAATGCAAAAGAAATACATTAATCTCACGCAACAGACTATATAACACAATATCCTTCTCTTTGTTTCTGTTCTTGAAAAAATCATCTTTCCCCTCAAAGAAAACATCAATACGATTGTCTTCTTCATTTAGGGATGAGCGGATATACTGTGCCCCTTCTTTTAAAACCGTATGGAATGACCCATCATTAAATAGGAAAATCTGTCTCTGATCCACCAAATCTTCTTTTGTTTTTATACTTAACCTTACATGATAATTCTCTGCAATTTTTCTTGCTTCGTCCATTAATGTCGTAAAAGTATTTCTATTCCCTGATTTTTCAACCTCATCCATAGCCTGTTTCATATTAGACGAAAAATCATTTGGGTTCAAAGTACGATATATCTGACGAAACAACTGTATATAGTCTTCCTGCATTGCCAAGGACTTCTCAATCAACTCGCTTTGTATCGTATCCTTCGTCGCGTCAAATTCATCAATAACAATTACTGCGTTTTCTATCAAATCCGAATTTAAAAACTCATAACTTGAATCAATAAGAACAGAATTTCTCTTCATAAACTTACTGACACTCATCAATATTATTTTGTAATCGTCTGTAAATACTGCGGGATATAATTTCCCAATCCATTTATATTTCACATCAGTTCGAATAGCTTTTTTACGCTGTGTCTTTGTTTGAAATCTATTCTTTAAGCGTTTAGCAATTTCGTATCGAAGTTGGCTATCCCCTTCTGTTATTCTGTCAGCCAATTCTTTTATATATTCTTTATCGGCATATCTTTTATCCACAGCATTACGGTAAAGGGAAACATCCTTGCATAATTTAAGATACGCATCTGTTTTCATTTCTTCCGGCACTTCAATCTCAAGAATTTTTTCTACAACCTCATCAAAATTAGAGCGTAATCTCAATACATTACGCTTATAGAGCTCCTCACTTCCATACGCCGCCCTCAATGCATCTTCCGGTAAATTCTTATTTAAAGTTGTCAGGTAAATGATTTTGGTATCATCACAAATTGAATCTGCATACTCTTTCATTGCCTGTGCCGAATCAAAAGTCTTACCGTTACCAGTCGGTAATTCGCACAGATATAAACCATGCTCTTGTTGTTGCATAACATCTAATAAATAATCTTTCAAAATCCAAACCTCCTCTGTTTGTTTGCTCGTGCCCCATGTGAATGTTATTAGTAAAATTATATATAATTTTACCACGAAACGCAAAAAGAATTGCCGCATATTTGCGTCAATTCTTTTCTTCGTAGAAATTCATATTATGTTGCAACAAATTAATTATATCTTCTCTTACATTCTGTGGTTCCACAACTTCTACAGATTTCAAACCCAGCAACCATCCAAGCAGGATAACCGAAGGCACTGCATTAAAGGTCACCAACAATAAGTCTTCTCTATCTTCAGAAATTGTAATTCGTTTACCAAATTGGTCTATAAAAGCTCCAACCAAAGCTTCCGGAATCCTTACAGTTATTGCTTGCTCTTTCCCCGAAAACATTCCCATTCGCCTTGATACATATGTATTTGCATTAAAACTTCTGAACTGGCTTTTCCCTTCTCGTGGAATGTCAGATAGCTGAATATTATCAAGCTTATCTACTCTATAGTTTCTTTCATTTAATACACCATCTGTTTCTTTCACATCATAGCCATACAAATAATATCGGTCATTTGCCCATATTAATGCCCATGGGTTCATGTTATATCTTCGTTTCGACCTTTTTACCAGCTTTTTATTTTTATCCCAACCCATATAATCAAAACTAATCCGGACGCCTTTTATCAAAGCCTCCTGAATAATATTTACATTGTAGAGAATTTTCTTATTCTTCGCTTTTGCAATGTTAATACCTAACACACTTCTGTCTAAGTCCTCAGCATCATAAGTACTCATGGTACTCTTTAGTTTATCAATCATTTTGGTTGCAATACTTTTCTCAATAAAATTAGATGCATTGACAGAGTCAATAATAAGTTTCATCTCTTCCTTTTCCAAAAGTCTGGTTCCGATAAAGTAGCGAGCATTCCTTCCTCGACTAGAAATCACATCTACACCCAATTCATTTCTTAATTGCTTTATATAGCGTAGAATACTGTCTTCACTGCAAAAATGACCTTCGGCTTCCATATATACAAGTATATCCTGCATAGAAATCTGATGCTGTTCATCTGTATACCTTGTCAGAATCTTATATAATGCCAGTACTCTGTTTTTGCTGAAATCAGTCATGGGCTGCTCCTCTTTAAACAATTATTATTTTCCGCTATAAACACTCAATCATTTTTATTCTTATGAATTCTTATCTCCCCATGCCTATCACAGTAATTATTGCCTCACACAACCATTACTTTAATTTTGATTTAAAAGTAATATCCCCCTTAGTCTGCCTTGACGTCCAATATGTACCTACCGGAAGTTCCCCATCTCTTATCATTATTCTACAGGTTCCATATTGAATAGGATTATTTGTACTATACCTGCTTTTAGGCGATGTAATGTATGTATAATACAAAATACTTTGCTCGTTTTCCAACACCAAACTACTCGTAATAGACTGACTAGATATTTCATTCGTAATTATCTCGACATTCGTTTGCAATAAACTCTGTTTGATGTTAATCTGAATTGATTTTGTTTTCCGCTTACCCTCATATTCATATTCTAATTTGGCTTCATATTTTCCATAAATATGTGGTACCTTTTCAAAACAATTCAATCGCCATATCCATTTTTCGTAGAGAAACATAAAAAATAATGTAATTGTTACTGCTTCTCCCATTGCGCCCCACAAAGCATACAAATCTGATGGCTTGACAATAAAACACCTAATGATAAATACAACAATCGCAAGTGTACATCCTTTTTTTAATAAATCACTTTTTACTACTCTCATCGTTGTATACCTCACTCATAAGCATAAAAAGCTTTTAAATCTTTCACAAAATTCGTATATGCAATTTGAATTTCAGATTTCGAAAATAGTTTTTTTATTCCGTTCGCTTCATAATACATCGAGAAATTTCCCATATTCTTATATAAATAATCTACAAGTTCTTCAAAAATATACTTCATACTAGAGTACTTAGTAAATATACCATCCGGTATATTCCATAAAAGTGATTCCAATCCAAAAGATGAAATCTGATTTGATATACGAAAACCATTATCATTCATATCTTCTCGTATATTTTTCATAACTCGAACACATCTTTTGAACTGATAATTTGTCTTTAGATTCTTTTCGATCCCATTTTTTATGTGCTGTTCAGGATAGTTTATTATTCTCCCTCCAGAATCAGGACGTATCTCAATCCCCGCCACATAATTATTAGCATCAAAACGAAAATCATTTGTATAATCCCTAAATCTATACGCTGGAACAACATCTGCATCCACTCTATAGGTATTCCCATAGACTCTTATCGACTTATCGTGTCTCTCGATTCCATCATAATTAAACTTTATATTAAGCGCACGTTCAACCTCGTCTTTTAGTTCTGTTGCTGTATATGTTCCTTTTGTGAAACCATAATTTTCACCGGTAACATTCGCCCTATATTCTGGCATAAATGTTGATTCAAGTATAACAGCAACATCTACATCGCTCTGCGATGTAATATTCGTTTTGTTTGCATAAGAACCTTGTACAAGCAATATAATCTTTTTATCTCCGCTTTTTGTATTCAAATTTAACGCAAAAGCATATGTATCACTTTCAATTGTCCTTATTTCTTTATCTCCATCAGAATATCCTACCATTTTCATTGCATCACTTACCATTCTAATGGCATTTTTACATTTAGTCTCCTCGGCTTTCCCAATTGGAGAAGCGTATTCCTCAAGCTTGCTATCACTATATTTCATAAATCCTCCAATACATCATCAATTTTTAGTTCAAAAATTGTCTCTTCTACAACTCTGACACACTCATCAACATTCTTCTTAATTTCATCACCCCAAAAACGGATAACAGTCCATCCAAGAAACAACAATTCCTTATTGATTTCTTCATCCCTATCACGATTACGTGAGATCTTTCTAATCCAGAATTCACTATTATTACTTTTCTCCAGACGTGGTTTTAGAACCTCCCAATCTTTCCCGTGGAAGAATTCACCATCACAGAAAATAGCAATCTTGTACTTTGTCAGAACTATATCCGGTTTTCCTGGTAAACACTTATAATTTTTCCGGTATCTGTATCCTTTTTCCCACAATGCTTTGCGCAACATAACTTCAATCTTTGTATCATTTGCTCTTATATGCTGCATATTCCTACGTCGTTGTTCTTTTGTCAGAACATCCATAGAACCACCTACTTTATACCATAAAATCCTAATAGAATATCCACTGTCAACCGAGTTCCATTATTCATTTCAAGTATTCCTGCAGCTTCTAATTCTTCCTTACGATCTTCCCATAACTCACGAATTACAATCTCTGCATCCGCACCATAATGAATTAAATTATGACAATAACTGCATAATGAAACAATATTTGCTTCAACATCAAGTGATTTTGAAAATAACTTATCATACTTCAAAGGGATCAAATGATGTGGCTCTGTATAATTTACCGGCTGACTTTTTCTAAGAAATAGCTTGTGACTTTCATCGACTTCACATTTAAAATCTGCTCTAATCAAAGCTTTTTTCGCCTTATCTCGGCTTCTATTTGGAATCTTACGCCCATTAACATTATTTTCAGGTTTCTTATCTTCCGGCACAGGTACATATGTTGTTTTATCTGTAGTCAGGTTCTCATCTCCGATATCACGAATCAAACTCTGATCCGCCTCATCATTTAATTCTGTGTCCGCCTCATTAACATCTAGTTCAATATCCAGCTTCCAACTATCTGTTTTTCTTAATTCAAATGGTTCTACTGACATATCAAGTTCAAAATATTTGTATTTCTCCTCAATATGTACTCCATCAAAATACATTTCAAACCCATCTGCCGTCTGACTTATTGTTAGTTTTCCAAGAACTCCCATATATCTAACGTTCATTTCACAATCATTAGAAGTTATACTCTGTACTTTTCCTTCTTGAATTTTTCTTATAATAACATTCGTAAACTGTTCAAAATCAAGAACTTCAACGGATTCTTTCGATTTCCCTACAAAATATGCAGCATTTAACCTTCTTGCATATTCTATAAAATAGTCCTTTTGTCCATTCTGATCTATCTTTTGCAATATTAATTGATCACCCGGTTTTAATTCATGCTTTGTTTTAAATCTACCAATTGGCGTTACTCTGTCATTTGGCGTGGTTCCATTTGAAGTGTAATCCATGTAATGAATTGAAAAAATTTCTCCGTCATCCTTATCTTTAAAATCCCTATCCACCCCAGTTTCTTCAAAAAAATCTGTTAACGGATTTATCATCGGCTTAGTCACTACCAATCCACCATGAGATCCTGATTCAGCCAAATCCGTTTTATTTAAAATCTTTGAAATAGTAATTTTCATTCTGTCAAACCTCCTCATTTACATATTTTGCTATTTTATCTGCCAGTACCCGAATTTCTTCTTCATTTTGTCTGGAAGAAAGTTTCATCAAAAATTTAATATCAACAACTATTCCCTGTACTTTTTCGTATGATTTAAGATTTGTTTTCCAATCTCCATAGGCTTGTCCAATGCGAATAACCTTATCTTCTGTCATCCATTTATCCGACTTCGAATTAAATGGCATTAAAAACGCATTATACACCTTCATATTATCGCCATACTTCTGACGAAATTTTTTTTGCTCATCAATATATTCGCCGTACGTTATTTGCTTATTAATAGATGTGGATTCAGGCAAATCAACCGCCCTTTTTGTTGCTCCATACTTATAATATTTTGCATCCAGTACATATACATCGTTATTACACAGCATTATCGTGTCTGGTTCCAAACAAGCATTAGGAACTACGTTCTTATCAATATTCCAATAAGTCTTTGGGAAAAACTCTTCCTTACCAGAAATTCCATACACCTTATCAACCAACGATTCCCATATATATTCGAATCTATATGTCCCATACTGAAATTTCTTGGTTGAAAAACCTGAACCAGTATAATCTATAATAGCGAGCAGATTACGAAATAACATTTTGTTGTTATCATTAAATGTCGAAGCAATCTTATCCATTAAAATGCCTTTAAACATTCTGTAATTAAACTTTATTCTTGGCTTCTGAGGCATACTGTTAGTAAAAAGCCACCCCATTTTATCAAAACTTTCATAGACACAATATTCATGTATTATTGTAATCATTTGATCATTTTGTAACGAATTATTTTTAGTTACAAAATCAAGATAATAGGCATTTCCATCCTGAATGTATGCTTTTTGGGTTTTTATGGTTCGATTCCAATTAATTTTCCCTCTTTTTGCAACGTTATATAAGACTTCTATCTCCTTATAGTAACCTCTCTTATAAAAGTCGAAAATCACTTCCAGATACGCTTGTACCGGAAAAGATACTTGTTCATACGATTTAATACCCTGAACATACTCTGACTCTTTTCTGGAAGTTGTCGATCTAATAGTATCTAGCAAAAGAAGTATATCTGAACGCAGCTCTTTTTCTTCATGTGAAATGTCAAATCCGAGCGGAAAGTGTATTGAAATATCATCTCCATCACACTTTAACCCTACAAAAATATCCTCATCCCAATTTGTATTTACTTTGCATCTGTCAAACAAACTTGCTTGTTGCACTAAACCACCACCCTGATCTATGATTCTTCATCTTTTGTGTTGTTTTTCAGCTTACTCAACATCTTCTGGTATACTTCAAGACGCAATACTGCTTTCAATTTATCTGGTTCAGACAATTCATATGCTTCAATTACCGTCTCAAGTGACTTGAATTTATCATCAAAAACAGCATCCTTTTTCATTTTAAAAGCGTCATCCCATAAATATTTTAATACTTTCTCTGGAAATTCCTCTTCAGATAATTCATTCTTTTTAACGAAATATGCTCCTAATCTCTTATCTTCCGAACTCATCATCTCAAGACTGTAATCCGTTACCATTTCATTAATTACAGACGCAAATGTACCCCATTCTATTTCTGAACCTTCAATTTTTGTCTTAGAATGACCAGCAGACATAACATCATTCTTCATATGATGCAATTTCCATCTTCTTTGAAAAGCGGTATCCAGAGTAAATACATTCTGATCCGCAGTATTCATCGTGGCAAGTATCCACATATTTGAAGGAATCCTTATTTTTTCTTCTGGATCTCCAAATACAGCTGTTGCAATATCACTGTTGGTAATCGGATATTCACTTTCTCCATATTCACTTGGATCATATCTGTGACTGTCTTCTGTTTTTCTATCCAAGAGCTGGAAAATCTCACCAAATATTGCAGGCGCATTTCCTCTATTAATTTCTTCAATGACCAAATAATACTCTTTACCTGGATTATTCCATGCTTTTGCTAGCAACGTTGTAAATGGCCCTGCTGTAAACTCATACTTCAACTTGTCATTCTCTACCTTTGGCAAAATCTGTCCAACAAAATCTGAGTATGTATAATCGGGATGAAATACCACCCTCTCCATTCTTTCTGGATCATCACAATACTTTGTTTGTATTTCATGACTTTTTCCTACACCTGGTACTCCATATAACAGCACATTCTCTGCACCTTTGATTCTCGGCACAGTTTCTTCCTTAGCGGCCAGGTATTCAAGAAATTTTGAGTAATTACTCATGCCCTGATCACATGCCAGACCAGAATTTGGGCTCTTTTCTTTTCGTTCTGATTTATATGTTATATATTCTTCACTTTCACGTATTTTTTCCAGAGTATTTGTATAGTCATCAATGTTATTTATCTGGTATACTCCTCTTTCTAATACTCCATTTGCAACCAGTCTATCTGATAGTTTTTCAAGATCTCCTACTTGTCTAGTCGATTTTAATTTCAGGACATGTAATATGTACTGCTCAAATCTCTGTTTCAGATTGTTCTGATGCTCTTCTTCTGATATATTCACTTCCATAATCCCTTGTATGCTATCCAACATCTGCTTGCATATAACACCATATACATCAGAACTAATTTCCACTAAATATTCATTTTCCAAATCATGATCAGGTACACTTGGATTTACTACATTTCCAATTTCAAATACTTTTCTAAATTTTGTCTTATTTCCGGCGTTTTCTACAACTTGGAGAACAATAGTGTATCCAGACACCGGACTCTTTCTATAAACAATAACAGTATCTCCGCCCTGCAAAACTGATAGTATTCCAGTTATATTCTGAACTGATAATTCAAAATAAAAGTCTTTTCCTGCATCTATTCTTGTGAATGTATCTTGAAATGAATCCACTGACAAAATATAATAATTCTTCATTTTCTAATCCTCCATTTCATATGCATATTTTTTCCAACCATAGAAAGATGTTACTCTTAGGTTTCTACCACTCAAATACAGTTCCTTAATTTCCTTACCACCGCAACTACTCAATAAACTTGTACCATTTACTAAAATATCGTAAAAATTCGTCTCTTCTGGAGAGTCATTTCTCTTTTTTTCAGCAGTAACAAAATTGATTTCGACTAATGCTCCTGCATTCTGGCAAATTTCATTAAAATATGCTAACCGTTCCGGAGTTAAAATCTCAAACCCATACTTTGACTTTTGTACAACTAAAGATTCATCGTATTTTTGTATAGTAATAAAATACCGTATATTATCGCCTGACTCTACTCTTTCAAATACTATTTCATCACCAGCAGACAAGTCATTCTCTCGATAGTATTGCCCCAAGCCAACAATTCTCTTTTCCCGACCCACGGTATTTCTCAAACCAACATGATTCCCTCTTTGTTTATCCACAAAATCAATTACAGCACCAGGTGTATCAAAAATATCCGAAATATCTAAGTCATTAGGAACCAAAACATATGTATCATGTGTTCCTCCCTTCCCCAACTCAGTATTATTTAGTTTTTTTATCATCTGAACAATTTTCAAACTATCACCCTCTCACTTATTATACAAGGTACTCCCTGATTACACTTGCGATTCCTCTTGCCATCATTGTAGGCACAGCATTACCAATTTGCATATATGTCTTGAGATATGCTCCCCAGAATAAATAGTCATCCGGAAATGACTGGATTCTTGCCGCTTCTCGTGGTGTGATTGCTCTAATCTGTGTTGGATGAATATGAGAGTGACAATCCATCCGCAAATGTGCAGTAATAGTTCTGCATGGACGATCTGCAATCAATTTGTAATATTTATCTTTGAAACAATGATTTCGATGCGCATATGGCATAATATCTTTTATCTTATCATCAGTTGCATCATCACCAGGATTCAATCTTCTATATATCTCATAATTTACATCACTACAATATCTGGCTTTATGGTTAAAAACATATGGTATTTTTCTATTTTGGTTAATTAGATTTAAATATTTATTATCGTTATTGTCATATTGATTTATATCTATTTTCTTTCCTGTCAGATCACTATCCACTTCATTCATATTTTTTATTCTAGGAGCTTCTAATGGTTTAATATCTCTCAGCGCATCTGCCAGCATAAATCTTTGATTTCCATCACAGTTATTTCTGATTTGTGCAAAAATCTTCTCAGGTGTAATATTTTTTTCTAACATCACATCGTTTCGAATTGCAATGTAAATAAGTCGTTCTCTACTCTGAGCCACAGAAAAGTCCTGAGAATTCAGAATCTGATAGGACACTCTATAACTGTATTCTTGTCCATCCTTTTTCACACGCAACCGCTCATAATCTTCTACAACCTGATTGGCTACCTTTAGCATTCCTTTTACATTTTCCATTACCACAACTTTAGGTGTAATAGCTTCTACTGCTTTCACAAAATACTTATATAACTTGTTTCTCGGATCATCAATTACACGCTGTCTGTTGGCTTCACTAAATCCCTGACATGGCGGTCCACCTACTACAATGTCAATATCATCAGAGATATATTCATCTATATGATCTACGATTTCTTTTATATCTCCTTGTATCAGCTTATCCGAAGGAAGTTCCGGATGATTATACTTATATGTCTGAATACACACATCTTCTATATCGTTTGCGAGTTTTACATGAAATCCCTCTTGTAAAAATCCAAGGCTCAATCCTCCTGCTCCACAAAAAAAATCCACTAAGGTTAATTGTTTTTCCTTATCTGCTTTTTCCTGTGCTTCTTTTCTTTTTGAATTATATAAGTTATCTAACAGATCTCCGATTTGTTCTTTATTTGCAATAGCAAAGTTTACAGCCACTTCAAACTTTTCATACAACATACCAGCAAATTCTATCAAATCATTGATTTCATCAGGGTTCTCTATAATACCAATATCCATTAACTCATCTTTATACTTATCCGATTTTTCTGATAAGAATTTCAAATTATTTTTTTCACAATATACCTCAACTAATCTAATATATACTTGCATTTGCTCCATACAGAAAGATTTTTCTGCTTTGCTTTCCAATCTGTTTATAGATTTAAATATCATTATGTTCCTCCAGCGTGTCCAACTTATTCTTTATACACTTGGCAATTGCTTCTGCCAATAACGGTGGAACCGCATTTCCAATTTGTTTAAATTGTTCTGTACGGGGTCCTTCAAACACAAAGTCATCCGGGAATGATTGTATTCTTGCAGCCTCTCTAACAGTAAATGTCCGTCCTTGAGCACTATCTGGATGAATAAACTGATTTCCATCTTTATACAAATGTGCAATAATTGTCTTAGACGGGAGATCCCACCACTGTACCGTATAACTATTTCCAAACACTCTTTGTTTTTCATGGTTAAGATCCGGGCGTTTTTCCAGCAGTTCCTGAAATGACCAATGATTACTACTCATTGCAATATAACGTTCAATGTCTTTATCATTATGATTCCTAGCCACATGATCACGAAGAATATTTTCATTTGATGCAATTCTTTTTAAGAATTCATTATTTTTTTTCGATACAAACTGTATTTCTTGTTCTCCCTCTCCCGGTCTAACAGCAGGTAATTCTTCAATGGCCTCTCTTACTGTTACATACTTTATTAATTCATTTCTTTCATCTTCACACATTTCTGGATCATAATGTGTTTTTGTAATTCCTGCATACATTTCTTCCGGCTCAATATCAATATCTTTACGAACACCTATTATAATTACTCTTTTTCTAATCTGTGGTACTCCATAATTTGCAGAATTTAACACATTAATCTTTGGATCAAATTTAACTTTATAATTTTCACTCAATGCTTCCACAATCTTGTTAACAATATGTTCGCCATTAATTTTGGCTGTGAGCATTCCTGTAACATTTTCAAACACAAAAAACTTAGGTAAATATTTGTTTAAAACTTTCACATAGCTTTCAAACAAATAATTACGTGGGTCATCCTGCATTGCATTTTCATCCTTAGCTCGGCCAAGACTGGAATATGCCTGACAAGGCGGACCTCCAATAATAATATCCACCTCTTCTCCCTTAACAGCGTTCTCTATTCTTTCCAAAACATCTTCACTTGTAATATCTAGTTCCAAAACAGACTCGTCCGCATTTTCATATCCGTAATGTTTCATACGTGTTCTAAGTGTTTTACATGCTACCGGATTGATCTCAACATGAGCCAATGCATTAAAATTCTGTTTGTAAAATCCTTCACTAAGTCCGCCACATCCCGCAAATAAATCTATGAAATTATATTTTTTCATGGTATCACCTCTATCAAGTATATTATCATCTTTGCTGTCCTATATTACGGACTTGTTATTATCTTTCTCAATCTTTCTCAATCTCCATAATGTCACAAATATCACATTGCAAAGCTACACAAATTCGCAAAATAATGTCTGTATTGACATTTTCATTCTTTCCAAGCTTAGCCATAGAAGCAGAACTAATTCCTGCCATTTCGCATAAGTCTTTTTTCATAAGCTCTCTATCAATCAATAATTTCCATAATTTTTTATATGAGATATGCATAACAATCCTCCTTAGTCTCTCTACCCCATATAATACCATCAATAATTCCTTTAATCAACATAAATCTTTGCGTTCTCAAATTTTATATTTCCCTGTAATTGATTCAATATACCTTACGCAAATTTGTTACTTATTGAAAAAATCTGCATTCAGAAAAGTATTTAAGTATTTAACAAAATCAATTATACTTTTTTTCACAATTTTTTTCTTTTAGAACCGTAAAGTACATTGCGCATACATCGTTTTCTTCTATAATCTACATATAATTCACAGATTCAAGGGCACTCTATCGTACCCTTCCTCTGACACTTTCACCCCTCTCATTCATCTTTTCATCCTGCATTTCCATGGTCTTATCATAAATCCTCTGATAATCCTCATACACCTCATCAAACTCAAGTTTCAATCCGCAAGCCTTCAAAACAGTCATATGAAGCTCCAGATTATAGTTATTATCATCCGGCAGGAATCGGAACAATTCTGCTTTCTCTTTATCCGTAAGACACGGATAAGATAAACCCATAGAATTGATTGCCTCTACAATCTCCTCGGCACGTTGCTTAATGAAATTAGCACGCATTCCTTTATACACAAGCTTCGCCACATCCATAATTTCATTTCCATCAACATATGACTTAACATCACGAAAGAAGGAACTTACCTTGCTATGCACTTCATCAATGCCCACTATCCTGTCAAAGCCCAAAATACCTGCCATGTCTTCCGGACTCATACTCATGAAGCTTTCATAATTAACGCTTTTATCCATGTTCTCTTCAACATCCGTGAATTCCGCTTCCGATAAATTCTTATCGCCAATATACTCTTCTGCATTAGCCTTCACTTCTACAGACACTTCCATATCCCCAACAGCATCCAGGTCATTCTCCACAACATCCATCACAGTCTCTGCCCTTTCATCCCCATATGGATACTCCGGCACCTGAACTGTATTACTGACTTTCTCCTCAATGCTAACCAAATCCAACATAGTAAATTGTTGTAATTCCTTCTTGCAGCCTTCCACCAGCTTCAGATTATCCTTAATCTCTCTTTTCTCAGCCTTCAAATCATCCAGTTCCTCCTGTGCCTGCATATGCCAGATTTGAAATTCCCGAACATCAGCCATTGTTTTACAGGCACGCTTACGCGCACCGGATTCCTTATAAATCTCTTTCTGTCAGTTCGAAATCCGCTCCACATCCATTCCCTTCAACACTTCATAAGTAATCAGACCTTCCACTGACTTTATATCGTTATTTACCAGAAACAGATACTCTTTCTGCAGCTAATGAAACTTCTGCAGTTCCTTCGCCATCCATGCTGCATTCTTATCAAACTGCTTCTGTTCCACCATGCGGATCCGATACATTTTGTGATAGAATTTCAGTTGGAACTCACTCAGCCCACTCCGATATAGATACAGCGGATTTGTTGAAATAAATCTTGGACGGCTGAAGCCCATATCCAAATAGTACTTGAAGTTTTCTTTCCCAAAACGCTCATCCAGCTTATCCAGCTGGTGATACCACTTGCCACCGGGAACCTTTACAGAAAGATACTTTCCATATTCAAACTGGTATCCAATTCGTTTCATCAGGAAAATAAAATGGTCCATACTCCCTGCATAATTCTGACAAAAGAGTGCATCTGCCAGAATCATTTCCTTAAACTGCTGCTCCTGTTCCCATTCCACGCGGGACAAATTCTTGGGTTCCCTGGCATACTCCGCCGGCATAATCTCCAGATTGTATTCCTTACAAAGCTTGTTTGTAATAGGTTGCATTCTGCGTTTCCATTCTCCCTTGCGGTATTCATATTTCATACCGGTAACAAGATTTACACTGTTGAATATCAAATGTGCATGCATATGGTCGTTATCGTTATGAACCGCATACACCGCCTCGTACTCATCCTTCAGATATTCCTTTGCAAATCGCTCCACAATGTCACACGCAATTTCCTCCGTGGTCTCTCCCGGCACAAATGAAATAATGATATGATATCCCTGCCTTTTATCCATCTTTCCAAAAGTCATCTTAGTATCCATCATCTGTTCAAATGCTGTTTCTGGCAGGCAGTTTATACTGCCCACCAGAACATTTCCATTTGTCTTTTCCGGATTCTGAATATAATCAAGAGCCTGCTCCAGGTGCCTTGCAGGATTACCCATGTCAACCTCGTTTATATGCAATATCTTAGTGATTGCCATGTTGTCAGCACCTCCTGCATCAGTCTCTTAATATCATCCAAATCCTGCCTAAGCCTGTTAATATCACTGGTATAAGCATATCCCTGTGTATTTACAACCCTTGCAATCTGATTCACGTTCGTGGCAATTCCTATTATCTGTCTGATAAAAGAACTCCTGTCAGCTACAAATGTTGTATCTACACCCTTACTGTTTTTCACAAGCTCGCGCAGGTACTCGCTTCTGTTTTTGCCGGCTTTCTTCGCATCCGACTCCAGCTTAATTAACTCCGACTCAGAAAGCTTAAATGAAATCTTATAGTCCTTCTTTTCCGACTTGTATCTTCTGTTTCCATCTGCCATACACATAACCTCCAAACCTATAATCTCCTGTTACACAATTCACACTTACCAATCCCATGGTCGTGCCCTCCTTCTTCAAAATCTTTTTCAAAGTGCTGATAGCAAATCCATCCTGATTGCCCTCAGCATTGTTTACTTGTTTTGCACCTCGCACTATGTGCTCGGTGTGTTTTGCGTTCACAATACTCATTCCCATGCAAGCATGGAATTCGATTGTTTACTTCTTCTGCAAGATACGGGAAAGGTCGGACCTTTCCCCGAAAAAAATATTCACCTTACGGTGAACACTTTTTCGTCTTGGCAGGAGCACCTGCACCCAATATATGGCACGGTTCCCGTGCACAATACTGTCGTCAAATATGCGCCACCCGGCGTCAATTTGCCTCCGGATATATTTATTCATATATAGAACCGGCGTCAGACTGACACCGGTTCAGCTGCTCCTGCCACCACTTTGACGTCGGTAACTTAGGACCTAATCATCATTCAGACCTTTCAAAAAGCTGATTGCAGAGCCTGAGAGAACCTTCTCAGCAGAAGTATCTGCACTTTCTTCAATTTTCCTATCCGATTGTCTGACCGCACCAATTACACCAGCTTCACCTTCTCCTACCCCCACAACACCGGGAACATTATCGGTTTCTCCAACCATCACTGAATTCACCTTTACACTGTCTATCTTTTCAAGAATTCGCGCTTCAGCTCCTTCTAAAAGAAGTCTAAGCTCCGGTTTCAATTCTCCTGACACTACCTCTGCCAGCTTCTGCAACCTCTCACCAGACATATAAGTACTGTCGGCTCTACTTCCCTCTTTGTAGACCTCCCGATAAACCAGCTCAATGCCATGCTTTATTAGCTCCGTCTGATTCAGAAAATGCTTCTCAACAAGCAACCGGTCCAGCTTCTCAACCACTTTTGCATCTGACTGGCGGTCCACATAGAGACGGCAGTTAAGCCGCCTCTCTCTGCCTAATCCCATCATGTGTACCACCTCACATTACGCAATCTGTCCGGCCAGATACTCATATCCCCTGGCATTAGCCCTGACATCTGTTACATAGGAAATGTTATCGCTATGGCGTCCGTATGCAGCCATAACCTTTGCTCCGCCACCCACATAAATAATGTTGGCAAATTCCGTATCATGACCATTCTCCCTCAGAATCCCTTCCACTCTCTTTACAAAAGCTTCAAGCGCCTCATCCATCAGCCTCGTGTATTTCTCCGGATAGTTACAGTTTGCATTGCTGATATAGTCAATAATAATGCTTTCCGGTATCTCCTTACCAAACTTTTCACTGCTCTTACCCTTGATTTCCTGAATAACAGAGACCATGGATTCCGTAAAAGTTTCACACTTGCTTTCCACCGGGACACCATCCTTCACATGCATAATATCAATGGTCCAGGAGCCCACATCCACAATCAGATATTCGCCCTTCATGTCACCAAGCTTGTCTGCCACCGCCGCGTAGCACTGTGGAAATGCAAGCACATTTTCAATGGTAAAGCTATACTGCACATCCTCATAACGAAACTTCACCGGTTGTTGCTCACGCTTCAGATACTTCACAAACGCCTTGCGAACAGTCGCGAAGTGTTTCAACGGGAGTCCTACACCAAGCACAACTCTGGCTCCGTTTGGTATCGAACCACTCTGACATTCCTTTGCCAAGGCTGCCAGTGTCAATAAATAATAGTCATCATCTGCAAGCTTACTGTCCTTCACGCTGTTTCGTTTCTCACCAATCTTGTAAAACACACCCTCAAATATAAGCGTATTGGCTGAGAATGTCGGCTTTGTCGCCAACCTTTCCACACCATTCTCAAACACATGGTTTGTTGATTTCATCAAGTGATTCCCGTGGTCAATTCCCACATAATAAATTCTCTTTTCTTCCATAAAATCTAATCCTCCTCTTCTTATTCCTCTGCCTGCTCCATACCTGCTTTCGTAGCCTTCAGACGCATCTTCTTATTGTAATCAATCATCTCATAGAAATCCGCATTGATTATCTCGTCTACTGTCGCCTCAATTTCCTGAATTCTAAAAATCATCCACATGGAATCAGAGGTATCAGTATACGGTTCTCTTGATTTATTAAGCTTATCTGCCATAGAATCATGCAACTCCCAGCAGTAAACCTCAATGTCCTTCGCCTTAACAATAAGGGTTCCATCCAGAAAGTACTGATTGTACAAATGACGGTCATGCTCCATCAGCATCTACATCCAACGATGTCCATATTTTCCTACCGTAGCAAAGTCTTCAACATTTGACTCACCCCACATCGGATAGAACAAGCCATCCACTTCTTTGTACTTAATCCCTAATTTCTCTGCAATTGTAGGTGTTGCCGCCTCCTTTGTTTCTTCTTTCATAAAGCGTCCTTTCTGCGCTATGCGCTGTAAAATAATAGTAGTTGCCTTAACGCCGGCCCGCGGAGAGTTACTGCTCTCAAATGTTCTGCCCTGCAGAAAACCTCCTTTCTCATTGCCTCAATAGAAGCTATGTATAACAACTGTCCTCACCTGACAGTTCAATCATCTGTGACACCGGAACTCGTAAAAATCACCACTTGTTCCCTCATAAATACCTGCATAAGAGATTGCAAAATATGTTCCCGTCTCCAAAGAGAGCATCTCTGCAATATAATCTGCAATTCCTTCCTCTGACACCAGCAATCTGCCGGATGTTGTAGAAGCTTTGCTCAAATCTGTTTCTATAAAAACACTGTAATAGCTGTTCTCCAGTCCATCATATGGATAATACTCAGCATATTCCTCCCGAGTAATGCTCCCTTCTGCCAGTAGCCGGTCCAGATTTTCCCAGACAAGAATCTTCCCATACGCTTTCGTTTTCTCCGTTGCCAGTGCCACAACGTAATTAGGATCATAGGCAATAAATGCCTCTTCTTCCGGCTCCTCTGTTACTTCCTCGGCAGGTTCTTCTCTTGGAATCTCTGGGGTTGTTTCAGTAGCCGGTTTCAGATTAGATTCTGTTGTTTCCACCGATTCCGTTTCTTCCAGCAACTCTGTAACTTCTGGTACTTCCGACTCTTCTGAATCCACAGAAGATTCTGTTATATCCAAAGAAACCTCCTGCCCCATACTTTCATCTGTTTCCGGAACCGCTTCCGAAGTCTCCACCGCTATCAACGTCTCCTCTTCTGAAACATCAATCTCTTCTGCATTCGAGATACCAGCATCCGTTATAGTTTCAAATTCACTACCACCAGACAAATCACATCCGGAGCTCCCAAGTCCAACTGCTAACACCATTGTCATTAATAAAAACCTCTTCTTCATTCCAATCACCTATCCTGTCTAATCTGACACTGCTACCCTTGCAAAAACAAGAAAATTTCTTTCCACCCATCGGGAGCCACCCGAAAAAAGGGTATAAAAATAAGACCATATTGACTTCAATATGGAACCGATTCATTTTCGATTCTCTGTGTCAATTTGGTCCTACCCAGTAAAAATACCTATTAAGTTTCCTCTTACATACTTAGGACCTGGCTTCCGAAGCCCTTGTAAATCCTGGGTTTCTTCCACCTGTCACAAATATACCACGTTCCCCTGTTGCAGAAATCAAAAGGGCTCTGTCATTGTTTTCTTCCGCTGCAAGTATCTTCTTAAGATTGGTAATAAAACCTACCTGCATACTGTTTGGCTGTAATTTATATTTTTCAATGGAAGTAATTTCTTCCTGCTTTGCTATCTCGCGTTGATGTTTTATGATTTTATATCGTTCTATATACGCTTCATAAAACTCATCAAAGCCTAAAGCATACTGCGAATTCCACAGTTCTGTAAATTCAGCGACTATTTGCTGCGCCATTTCACCTTGTTCTGTTGAAACAAGCTTTGTATTCCATTCTCGATTACTTGTGAGCGCAGAGCTTGTAATATTAGAACTTCCAATAATAATACGATATACTTCCTCTTTTCTGAAAATGTATCCTTTGGTATGGAAGCCTTCATCTGCAGCTTCTACATCGTACATTTTTAAAGTGATATTTGATAATTCATTAAGCTTCTTTAATGCACGAGGTTCACTGAAATTAAGATAGTTTGTTGTAAGAATTTGACCTGGAATTTTTTTCTTCTCAAGTTCCTGTAAAGTCTGAAGAAGAGGTGTAATTCCACTCATTGTAATAAATGCTACACTAATCTGAAACTGGTCGCATGCCAATAGCTCATCCTCTATGGATGAGAGTACCTTTTTTCCTTCTTTGTGATTATTCGATACAAACTGAGGTCGATATGCTGCATTAGATACAACCGAGCCATCAATATATGCAGTTTCAAACCCTTGTCGCATTTCGTTTATCATGCTTCCACCTCTACTCTACATATTCTAAAAATATCTTGTCAGAAAATCCGCCTCGTTCTTCCGCCTTCTTTGCTCTCATAGCCTCAAGCTCATCCAATCTATATCCTCTCGCTACACAAATAGCCTGAAGCACTTCTAGCACATCTGCCATCTCTTCTAGATTCTTATCTGCCTGATACTCTGCAACCTCTTCATTTAACTTTGTTTCGAGCGCAGCAATGTATTCTTCATCAGAAAGAATTTTTGTTTTACAAGTTTTCCCATCCGCTTCAATTATTTCTGGAATTTTATCTCGCACTAATTTGTTATAGACCTTCATTTACTCCCCCATCTGATACTGCCAGCTACTAAATCCACAGTTTTTTGCGGATTGATAAACTGGCAAAATAACCGATTTCAGTTCTCCTGCAAATTCGTTATATTCCAAACCTTGGTGATATACACGATATTTTATATCATCGCTATTAATATGCTCCTTCGCACACTTTTCAAATTCCTTATGAACCTGATCATACTTCCACATCAATTGGTAAGATTGATATTCCTGCCTTGCTAATCGTTCAAAGTAAGTCTCCCAATCTGGAAGATTATTGCTCTTTGAACTATTGATAGTCTTTGTCGTAGGATTTAAATTCCACATCTCATCATGCGCCACATAAGACCACGGAACAAAGTGATCGATAGAAATATCTTTTTCTGTCAAAATCTCATTTCCGTATATCTCACGAACAGGTTCCAATCCAATAATAAGCTTCCAGTATTTCTTAACCTTTTCAAGCTTACGCTCCTGAGGTGGATATAGCTTGTCCGCTATTCCTGGAACACTTGGATTCCTCTTCTGGATGTATAAAATCATATTGTATTCCAGCCAACCTCTGATGATTTCCTGATTTTTAATTATGTAATTAGCCCAATCGTCGTTCACAATAATTGATGTAGATAAACCATTCAGCGCAGTGAAGTAATACATAAGCCGCTGCTCTTGGTTAATCTTAGCAATCAAATTACTTTCAGAAACATCCCATTCTTTTCCCTTCATAGACGGCATAAATGGCGACTGCAGACGATATGGAACATTGTAAGTAAGCGTACGCTTCTTGCTATTTATATCTCGATCCTGAGTATTTTTCAGCAGATCCAAAATTGCTGTCTTTTTTTCACAGGATTTTAGCTCTGGATATTTCTGTTTAATTAGATTTACTACTGCTTCCAAAGTATCCTTCGGTCCAAGATTCAGATGATATTCTGTGACCATATACCAAGCATCAGCTATCATTTCATCTACGAATTCCTCATAGGATATCTCTTGTTTTCCTTCGGTGACCTTTGCAACAATTGCCTTAAACCAAAAGAACTTATAGCACTCACTGGTATTGTCAAAAAGACGACCAAGATATTCAATATTCAGTTCTTCGGAACATGGTAATTGCATATACTCTCCACCTTTCAGATTTTATAATTGATCGTACTTTGCTGCGCTTCCCTTTGCTTTATCCACTGGATACTTAGCCTCGTTTTGAGACATCTTCATATTAATGATTTCGTCTGCATCCAAGCCAAGCTTATCAAGAAGATTCTGGCTATATACCATGACATCTGCCAACTCTTCTTTAATATGTTGCAAATCATATTCCTCATCTGACCACTGGAAACATTCCAACAATTCAGCCGCTTCAATCACAATTGATTTTGCAAGGTTTGCTGGTGAGTGGAACTGATCCCAGTCTCGGTCTTCTGTGAATTTTCTGATTCTATCTATAGTTTCTTGTTTCATTTTTATTTCTCCACTTCCATGTACTGAGACAAATATTCTCTTAGTTCATCATCACATACGTACAAATATGTTCCCTTGATTCCGCGTGTCATCAGGACATAATAAACATTGGTTATGTACTCTAATAGTTCTTCGTAATTAGCTGTACGTTTACCATTTTTATCAAAATAACATTCTGGACGTACAATAATCTTCCCAGCAGCTTTATCATACCCAATATCTTTTCCAAGAATGACAAATGCATAATTTAAATCGTATCCTTGAATAGAATGAATACAGCCAACTTCATCTATAGCTTCTGCGGTATGTACCCACCCTTCAGTACAATGGTTCCACATACGCTTTACATCTTGGATTTCTATGTCTTTTAACGCCTGGTCATTCTTACTAATCCACGGCCATGCATAACCTGCCAGCATTCTTGATAAACCAACTTCATTCTCTTTCGCATACATATCTTTCTCAAATTTTGAAAAATCTGCATAAAGCTTGAAGTCGTATTTTTCAGATACGTATTTGCTACTGCAACTACCCGCAAGCATATCCTTTACTTGATCGATATATGCATTTCCGCCTTGCACTCGCATTTGCGTAATCAAGGTGAAATATGCTATCATTCTTCGGTTAAATGAGTCCTCCATCTTCTTATCAAATCGCTCAAAATCAATACCAGACGGGCCAACGACCTGCATACTGTCATAAAATAAAACCGCTTGCTTTGATTGCATCAAAATCCAGTCAAGTTCATCTGCTTCTGTTGTTAATCCAAGCTTCTCACAATTTGCTTTAAATGTTCCCATGTAAGAAATGTTTTTATATTGATGCAATCTATGTGCCTCATCTACTAACAAAATGTCATATTTCTTCTTGGTAACATCTGAGGGCGAAAGGACCTGCGATGGAGACAAGCCATATATACTTCTAAAAATGATCTTCATCGTCTTACGAAGGGATGTCTGAGGTACAACAAAACCTATCTGCTTTCCTGCATATTCTTCACTATCAGCCAGATATTTCATCAAATATACTGCAACGATAGTTTTTCCGCTTCCAGGCATTCCATTGACAACTACTTTATCAACAGTACCTTCTTTAAGCTTTTGCACAATGTCCTCGACTGCTTGTCTCTGACTATCATTGAGTTCTTTGTACGGCGAATACTTAAACAAATCAGAGTTCTCAATTTCCTCGATGGAATGCTTTGCCAGCTTCTCTCTTTGAAGCTTTCTCCAAAGGGTTGCAAATTTCTCGTCGTATTCCTGCTTTTGATAATATTGCTTATCCGCAATACCTTTATTTTTATTAGTCACTTCATAAAGCTCATCCGCAGCGATATACTGAATCAACTTCGACTCATAATCAAATGTAACCGACTGATTAAAAAGCTTTGAGTAAATGAAATGCACCTTGTCAAAAATACGCTTCTCTTCTATAGAGGAATGCTGCGTCATTCGGGTTTTCACATGGCTAGACTCTCCAATATACGCTTGGCGACCATTCTCAAGAATATAAAGCATTGGCCAATTGTCCAAATACTCTTCATCACTATATTTATTATTTTTAAAATCACCCTCAATAATTTTAAACATAATTAATCCTTCTTTGCTTTACGTGGATCCTGAGGCTTTACAGCATCAGATGGTAAAAACCATCTATTTCCAACTAATTCAGCTCCTGGAACACGGCCTTCTTTACATAAAATAGCTACACGTCTTTGGCTTATTCCCCATTCCTTTGCTTTTTCAGATGATGGTACAAAATTCATATGTATCCTCCATAATAAATACGACACTATATCACTTTTAGTATATTCCTAACCGCGAATAGTTTCAATTAATTTTTATTCTGTTTGGCGAACAGTTTTCTATATGTTGACAGCATGAACCCGCAACTGTGCTTGAAGGCAATAGAAAAGGCCCCGATTATAGGTAATCCCTCTCAATCAGAGCCTTCGGTAGAACAGCCTAGCACAGCCGCCCCTGCTGTAAACATATTTATTTAGCTAATGCAATCCACCCCTACTATTCTTCTAATTCAGTTTGAACTAGCATAAATATTGTGACTGGTCACTTATCCAATATTACTAGTATGGGTTCTATCAACTTCACATAAAAATAACTGTGGAAAATCCAAAGACTTTCCACAGTTTTGTGTTTAGAACCGAACCTCCACACGCAGTTTCCTGCAGGTTTTCTACAACGCAACTGTTAAGAAATCATGCTTTCTGATGTTATTCACGTTAAACAAAAACTGATAACAAATAACGAATAACAAATATACCTTAACAATGAACACGAACCTCCTGGATCAACTATCAATCTCATGAAGCCTTGTACGGATATTTCATTTAGATGTCTACTTCAAACTGTACCGTTTGATTATATTTATCAAGTGCCATTTGCATTTCCATAATCGACTTAGACACAAGTTCATACTCGTTTTTAACTAGTTCCAAATCGTAATTAATGTATCTATACTCAGGAACCGAATTACGGGACATATAAGAACGTTGTTCTTCTCTGGATTTAGGCAATCGTTTACGCATTACGTCTAATACCGTTTTTCTTCTATTCAGCTGTGCCATCTTAATAAGAATGCTATCTATACTCATTGTTACATCACCTACTAGAACCTTTGCGTTTGCATTAGTTACATTAAGTTCATGCTTTATAATAGCAATCTTCTCATCTAGCGCAGCAATTGTCGTTGCGACCTCGACATAATCATAATCAGGAACAACTGGCTCCTCATTAATTGCCGCAACATATGTGCAGGCCTCTTCCTCCTTGTTCAGCCAGAAAGCCTTATCCTCTTCCAAACTCTTAAGCATTTTATTTGCATATGCTGATGTCATTGTTTGCATATCTTTTCTCCTCTCTACTTTTCCTGATTTCTCCTGTTCTGATATCAGCATAAAGCCTTCCGCTAAGTTTGTCACTGTACTAACAGTTTAAAGGAAAATACCCATAAACGAACAATATCCCCGTCAATGACGAGGATATCTTCTATGCTGGTGTGCAGTAATCTGCTTAAGATTACAAAATTGTCTAAGCTCGGTAATGATCTACCTGAAATCCATTTGTAGACTGCTTGTGGATTTTCAAATCCCATAGCATTCTGCACGTCTTTCACGGTATAACCATTTTCCACGAGCAGTTTCTTAATCTGTCTTCCTGTTTCTTTTTGCAGGACCTGCAAATACATTGGTTCCATCTCTTTGTACCTCCGTAATTTTCTTCCATCCCGAATCACAAGTTTACCTGTAGATGATTAGTATAACGGATTCTATTACTAATTGCATTAAACTTTTGGTTTAAGATTTACTAATAACTCAATCCCACAGGTCATAGAAATATTGTTTAAGCATATCTATAGCTTCATCCTTACACTTTCTTCTATATTCTTCCAAACGCTTTTCTTCTTCGCGATATTTATCGGAAATCTCTTTATACTCAGGCAACTCATCCATAAAATGAATTGTTCCTCCGCCACCGCGCTTTCTATTTTCCTCTAATTCTTTCTCAGTTTGAAGTTTATTTCCAAATAATCCAAATCGTTCCGTAAATTCATCCATTGCTTTGGAATGCGCTTCATCAAATGGATTCTTTTGTGAGCATGTATCTTTCTCCGCTTCTCGCCATAAAAATATCATTTTGTCTAGAATGCAATTCCACTCCTCATGGCAGGTATCATTTACAAGAATTCCATTTTCATTGGTATAGTTTTCTCCCAAATATCCTGGTGAACCCGTTCTTGTATCTTTCAGTGTTTGCAGCATATCCGGAATAAGCGTCTGAAGAAAAGAAAACATCTCCCAAACATCACAATCACAATAGCCCCTTGTAATACGCTGTTTACTCCACTTTACGCATTTAAAAAAATGTTTTATTTTTGTCAAGATTTTGCTTTTATTTCCGAGACCTGACATAGCAAAATCATATTTATTCCATATATTCATTGGATCTCTTGCTTCATAGCTTTTGCTTCTTCTCATTCCAATCCATCACTTTCTATTTTTCAAAGCTTATTGATAATCTAGTTTTCTATGTAGAAACTCCTCTATATCCTCAAACATTATCTGAACCTTATCTCTTACCCTTGATGTATGATAATGCCCAGCATACCACCATTTGTAATCCAGCTTCTTTTCAATCTCTCCGAGCCACAGCTCTGTTGATTCATCCACTGTACTCTGATCAATCATTGAAAGAAACAAATCCACCGGTCGATAATCATACGGAACAGTATGTGATAGGACCACATCAACATTCCAGTCATTATTACTAAGTTGCTTTTCTACATACGCTTTTATCTCATCTGACGGTTGCTCATCTTCAAACCAATTGTAGCCTTTGCTTAACCTATAAAATTTATCAACACTATATGCCCCACCAATTACAATTGTTTTCATGCCCGCTATATCATATATTTCTCCATCCTTTGCAAAGAGAATATTGGGATATGCTTCTTCAACCCATACTTTTCCGCCATTCCACTCCTGCAGCTTGTATTCTACAATAGTTGTTGGTCTTCGCTCATGATTTCCATGAATACAGAATAACGTAATCGGTAGATTTGCTACTTTTTCTTTGTTCCTTCTGTCCCTGGAATCTCCATAATAATTTAGGCCCACATCACCTAATATAATCATGATATCTTCTTGGGAAGTCTCCATTCTTTCACAGAATCGAACTATGCGGTTCATATCACCATGAGTATCTCCTGTTATGTAAATCATAGCTTTCACCTTCTATTCTTCTCCCAATCTTGAATTCTCTCTAGCATAATGTCATCCTCCACATAGAACAATTGATTTTCTGGCACAATGTTACAAACCAACTGTCCAAATCTTAAATCCGGATATTTTTCCCATAATTTCCTGAATTCATCAAGCATTGGCTCTATTCTACTGATTTCTCTTGCCATTTCTTAATTCCTCCCTAAATCATCCCTAACTTAAAATGGAGCCATAGCTTACGCCATGACTCCACCATTAAATATTTGCCCACATTGCAGCCATGTGGATATTCCTCAGTCAACTGGCTTAACACTTTAACCATCTTCATGGATTTCAGCATATCTCTATGCCTAAATCAATGTTTTTATTTTACCTAAAACAATTCAATCATTTAAAAGTTTACAATTCACAATTAAATGTTCAAATAAGACACAAAACCGTTAAAATTGGAGATGATTATCAGTCATCGCTGTTAAACCAATGTTTTCAAAGATAGGATTCAAACCTACAACTTCACGATTACAAATCATATGCGCTACCCATTGCGCTACTTTGTATATTGGTAACCCAATTTTCGCTGAATTGGTATACTTATCTTGTAACGTAACCCTGTTACGGGAAGCCAGATTTAGGATTTTCGCAATGCAGGCAAATACTTTATGCTATTTCAATCAAAGTAGTCGCATTAGACACTTTAATCTGAGTATCTAATTCCTTTAAAAGTGTATTGTTCTTTTCCTCCAGGCTCTCTATCTTTTTCTTGATATCAAGCGGATCCACAAGTTCTGTTGTGTTTTCCTTCACATATGCATCCACGACTCCAAGAGGCTTATCGTCTTTTGTTTTACTGTCTTTTCCGAGAATGCTAAGGCGCATGCTCTCAGCAGTATTCTGAAGCTGACTGTTCTTAAGATCACATGTGCGCACACGCTCGTTATACTCATCCTGCATTTTAGACTTAAGGATTCCTTCAAAATCAGCTTCTCCATCGTATGTTCCTAGTCCACGAAGTCTGCTTCGAAGCGAAATAGCTCCAGCAACTGTGAATTTTCCATATGATGTTGTGATTTCTGTTTCAGCATTGGATGCAACAATAGCTGCATCAATTTTCTGGAATCGTTCAATCAAATCAACAATCTGCTGATATGCCGACTCCGCTTCTTTCGCATATTCATCCTTGCCAATGCGCTTTGAATATACTTTATCCTCATTTGGCTTTATGGTATCCACAAAACTTGCTTTGTCAATTTTATCTGATATCTTCTTTACTAGTAGGTCTCTTTCGTCAAGAGCCTGTGTTACTAACATCTTTTCGCTCATAAAAAATCCTCCCTTAAAATTATCTCTTAATATAATTCTAAGGGAGGATTCATGTAATGTCATTGAACTTGTAGTTCAAAAATTATGCTGCATTTAATTCTCTCATTTTCTTATAGTAGGTATAAACTCTTCTCTCCTGATCCGTAAGACATGCATCCATTTGACTTTTTGTTCTTCCAGCATTTCCGCAAACAATTGAATCCATAGGAACTTGAAGCATTTTGCTAATTGCATACAGATTATCGACTGTTGGCATACTAACGCCATCCAACCATCGATAAACACTCTGCACACATCCAAACCCTAAATATTCTTGAATATCTTTTGGTTTTACTCCTCTCATATCCATAATTCTTTGAAGATTAACACCTGTTTCTTTTTTATTAATTGTTGGAAACATACTATCGCCTCCTTTGCACTAAATTCTTGTTCTACTCAGTTCTTACACATACTTTCTTCCCCGAAAAAGCAATTCCAAACTTCAAGATTTCCGTAATTCCATCCTCTTTCATTTCAGAATCGTATCGCAACTCACCAATTTGCTTTAATGCTTCATTAGACCATTTTTCAAGCTCAACATCGCTTAATTTTTCTTTCCACTTTAATTCCAAAATAATACCAGGATACCTTTTTTCTCTTGGAATTAAAGAAACATCAAATCTGCCATCTCCAGATTCTCGGTTCGATTTAATCTTATACTGATTATCCATTAATGCTATTAATCCTAGCATCAAACCATGATAAAATCCTTCAGCTCCACCATCGAAGAAGCTAATTGATTTATCCATATATTCCCCAATAGCGCTCTGCAACTTCTTGTAATCATTGGCATAAAGACTTTCTGCAATCTTATTTGCTGTAGTCCTTGTAATTGCTCCAGTTTGCAAGAAATGTGACAAGATTTCACTCTTATATACAGCTGCAATCTCTCTATTTGGAATTGATACTTCACATAAATATGAACCATCTGCTTGCAGTTCCTTTTTAGGAGTTTTCAAATAACCAGCAACCAACAATAAGCTATAAATATTTGCTGGATCCTCCGCAAGCGATCTATACACCACATTTTGATCAATTCTTGCAACTACTCTTTCTCCTTGCAAAAGGTCATATAATCTTTCTGTAATATCATCTGTAGCCACTCTTAGTACATCATCAAGGATTTCATTTTTTCCTGTATTTACCCAATATGCTTGAGGAAGGCATCCCTTGGAAATATAGTTGATTACAGACCATGGATTATATATTTCTTCGCTACCAAACAAATATCCATCGTACCAGTCTTTAAGTTCCTCCTCTTTATCTGATACTCCATAGTAACTGAGCATTGCTTTCACTTCAGATTCTGTAAATCCAAAAAAGCTATCGTATTCTTCATCCATTACGGAGTTCACTGTTAAATTATTTAGACCACTAAAGATACTTTCCTGAGCAATACGCAAAATTCCTGTTAGGAAACCATAGGACAAATTCTTATTATCCTTAAATGCTCCTGAAAAGAAATTTCTCATGAATCCAATAATTTCATCGTAGAAATCCTTAGAGTATCCCTCTTGAATCGGAGTATCATATTCATCAATAATGATTACTGGAGCCTTATCATAATGTGAAGCAAGCATTTTAGATAGTCTTTCTAGCGAAGAAGTAAGCTCCACTTCATTAGCTGTAGCGCTAATAATCTTTGTAAAATACTCCTTCTCATATAGTGAGAGCTTATCACTATTTAGTAGCTCTTGATGTCTTCCATACTCTTCTTGAAGTAGTCCCCTTATTTTATCTATTGTTGCGTCCCAAGTATCAAATTTAACATCCTTAAAAGTTAAGAATATGACTGGATATTTTCCTTGATGTGAACGATACTCTTCTCCACATTGCCAAATATTTTTATCGGCAAAATACTTACTAGTATTCTTATCTGATATTTCAAAAAACACTCTGAGCATATCCATATTCAAGGTCTTTCCGAATCTCCTTGGTCTCGTAAACAAAGATACCAATGGCTTTTGATCCAAGAATTCTTTGATTAATAACGTCTTGTCAACATAGTAATATTCTTCCTGCGCACGAACATAGTCAGAGATGCCGATTGGTAATGATTTAACTTCTGCTTTCGCAACCATATTTTTCTTGATGTATTTTCCATTAGACACTCTTCCATCCATTGGCTTTGGAGAGTCGTCTGGAATTAACCAAGATCCTTTTTCTTTTATTGCACCCTGTATTCTTCCTTTTTTGCACATATCATTTACGGAACGTGGAGAAACATTCCACTCTAAAGCCTTTTCTTTACAAGTTTTCATATATATATCAGCTCCTGTCATTCGCAATATTATTCCTCATCTTACGCAAATTATACCTCAGTAAAACTCAAAAAGTCAAATCAATTCGATATTTTGCGTTTAATTATTGCGTTTGCTTAATGTTTTGCGTCTTGTATTTTTCGGCACTTTTATTTTGGTTTTTTCAGTCCACAAACTTGTTTGTAGCATATTACTCAGACAAGTTTAACTCCACTGAAAAAGGACCAGCCCAGCTGATCCTCTCCCTCTATCACATCCCCATTTTCCTTGTCTTCAAGTTCCATGTCCACCCCTACAGTTTTAGCTTCTAATAAGCCTCTCCCATCCCCGCAAGAGTGTTATTTTTGTGTTATTTTTTAACCTCGCATACCCGCAAGCCCTTGCTATTACTGGCTTTCTAGAAGAAACGACATAATCTGTCGTGGCACACAAATAGTATTTTTATCATTGTTTTGTTTCTCCTTGTTTTGCCCCGGAATGCCCTGTTTTGCAAGGCTTTCCGGGGTTATGATGAAATGCTCTGAAATTACAGATTGTAGCAAATTGGAGTAGAACCCTGCAAGTTGCTACTACCTGTTAGTAGTAAACGGGAAATTCCTACCACTAAGAACTATTATTAATTGAAGGAGATTTCTCCTTTCGGATACTACGCACACACTCGATTTGTCCAAGTCATCCCTATCTGTTCATATTCTATATGATGTTCCGATACATCCTCATCAATAAATTTGACGCACTTACAACTCAAATAATCTGCGCCACATTTTGTACATTTACTGTTTTTTACCCATTTAATGGGTACACAAATCATCTTACAACATATTGTTGGAAAATTAGTTACTGTATACATATCCTTCCGAAGCCGGTCGTATATCATCCAGCCATACACAGTTTGTTTTTGTCGAATAGTCTACTGGTTTGTATTCCTCATCTCGAAATTTTCCCAGTGAGTCATAGAAACTGATTACTGCTGCATTTTTACGGAAATCTATTTTCAATAATTTTTCTATTGATTTTCTTGAATAAATGGATATTTTCAACTTTTTCACTCCTATCTGTGCTTGATAAATAATAGGATATATGATTGCAAGGGGCAAAAATAGTTCATTGCTTCTGAGCATATAAAAACAGTGCCGAAACACTGTTTTTTACTTTGTATATTCTATTAGTAAATCATTTGCATATTAAAGGTCTGATTTCACTCAATCTATTTTCTAACGTCGTTTTCAAGTTAAGTATATCATATGGCTCTAGTTCTTCTGAATTTATAACTTCTTTATTCTCTTCATCATCGTCTTTAAAAGTCTTTATAAATGACTCTGCAGCCATAATTTTCTGCATTTTAGACCAAACAATAAAATCCAATTGTAATGGTGTAATTGAATTCTCCTTACAATATTGCTTTATAACATGAGCATAAAATTCGTATGGATATTCTTGTTTTTTACAATCCTCTTCCCATGTTTGCATAGAACTCCACGAACCTATTGACTCCGTTTTCAGTTTTTTTTCACCTTTTTTTGTAAATAAATTTTCCGGTAACTCCCTATTATTTTCAGAATAACTATCAGGATTTGAAAAAAATTTCTCCTTAAACTTTCTTTTGAACCATTCCAAGCTAAAACTATCTAACGGCATATGGCAAGCCTTAAATCTTTCTTCCATTTCTGAATCATGTTTACAACAATACAAATACTTAAACGCCATATTTATAATTTTTTGTGCTTGACCATATGTCATATTTGTCCTTTCTTTACATTTCTCAATTAAATTAACACATATTTTTTTATGAATTTCATCAAAACTTTCTAGCTTATCCGCCCTAAGATAATTCTTCATATCTCCTACTATTTCTTTTTCTTCAAATATTTCACGGATATATTCTTTGTTATCCTTACCATCTTTTTCCCATTTAAATGTTCTACAAGCATCCAAATATCCTTGATATAAGGCATCAACATAAACTTTATCTTCTTCCCATTTTACCCTTTCATTCTCTTTGTTCTGAAAATAATATTTAAACGGATCTTTTTTAATTGTATCCACAAATTCAGCAACTTCCTTTTCAATCTCCATCTTCCGTATCTCCTTCCACAATTCTCACAAGCTCTCCCCACACTTTCACCATCGCATAGGTATCCAGCTCACAGTACTTCAGCAAATTATGCCTTGCCTTTTTCTGCTCCTCCGCAGGCATATCTTTTATCCTCGGAAATATCGTCATTGCCTCCGAACCATTATGCACACCTTCTAGATTATGATAATTCAATTTCGGATCATTCGGGAATATCGCTGGCAGGACACTTTTAATTGAAAATGATCCTCCCATCGCCCGGTTATAATAATGGCCTGCCTGAAATGGATCCAGTAAATCTTTGATATTATCTCTGATATTTAATAAATGCTCAGCTAAATCCGTGAACATTACTGCCAGTTCCTTGATTCTGCTGCACTCAAACGACTTATTGTATGCCGTTACGCATACATTCATCGGAATATCCCTGCACAAAGCTTCCGCAATTGCCCGCAATGGATTTTCTCCTGATTCTGCAAGAAATTCTTTATGTAATAACGGTGCACCTGCCGACTCTATATAATGCAAAGAATACTGGAATGGTATTTGCTGATATGGCTTTGTTCCCAGGAACAATGGTATCACTGGTTGCATTGTCTCAAAATCCAGAAAATACAACGGATAAGATAATGTACTTAAAAATTCCCGGATTCCATCAATATTTACATATGTCCCCTTGTCTTCTAATGCAAATTCAATCTGCCTTAATTGCTTTTCATTCTTAAGCTTTCCACAGGCTTTTAATTGCTTATAATCAGAAATTCCTTCCCTGTAATATTCTAATTTCTTTTTTAACGGCATTCTGTACAAGTAAAATACAGACGGTCTTGGCAATTTTTTTTTACAATAGTCCCAGTATGGACATCCATATGGAACTTTACAATATAATCCCAGTTCCTGATCCGGCTCAGCCTCTGATTCCAACAATGTATCTTCTTTTAATAAATTATTCTCTACCTCACCAATCGCATTTTTCACGAATCCGAACACATCTGTAATCTGGAACAGTCCTTTTAAATCCAATTCGCCATCATATATATAATTGTTATTGATGGAAACGATGTATGTTCCTGTAATCCGCACCCCACAATGTTCCAGCACATATTTCTGATAAGCAACATCCGCCACGTATACCGCTTTCATATTTTTTTCATTTACCGTTGAACTTTTTACTTCATAAATTGCCCATCCATTATATTCTCTTTTCAAAATATCTACCGCACAATAGCACCCTTGATAAGAGAATGATGCTTCACATATAACCGATGTCTCATGTTCTATTTCTACTTGTGTCCGTTCTATCATTGCAGGTAAATCTAACTGATTATTTGTAGTTTCTGTTACATCCACCGACTCTCCAAATAATTCTCTGGCCAGTTTTCCAACTTCTATTCCCTCTTCCATTCTGGAGTCATCTGTGGCATCATCTGCATTCTCTTCCGGCTTATATTTATCCATCCACAGCATCTTTGGACATTGCCACAACCTGCAATATTTCGACTTTGAAAAATAATTCTTCATCTCTTATGCCTCACTTTTAATCTTCATATTAGCATTTTATACAAGAATATCATTTGCCACATTATCAGATATATTTTCAATTTTCACTTTCATATTGCTGTGCCCTCCACTGCAATATAAAAATTTCACCCGAAAGTGAATATTCTTGTGCGATGAAATCGCACTTCCGGAAATCATCTATGCGAGTTTACTCTACACTTCAATCGAAATGTAGGTATAATCTGTACTCATTTTTAGATATTTCACCTGTCTGCTTGACAGGGGGCATATCATAATACTCAAAACAGCAATAAAAAATTTTCCTTTAACCATATGTGCTAAGCAGCCTTTACATTTCAATTTTGTTGTCCTCTATAATTCAACCCCCTTAACAAAATTATTCTACCATACCAACGGAATTCACACCACCTAAAAAGCACTCAAATCAATACACAGGCTGAGTGCTTTTTAAAGTCTCTCCCTTATTATAAAATCATACCACCTTAAACATATTTTGTTTTAAAGGCTTATCATCCGTATCTGAAATTTCCATCTTTTTTCTAGCATCTTTCAATCCCGGCATCTTCTGAAGTTCCTCTTCTGCATCCTCAAGTCCTACATACATTTAGAACATTGAGGGGTTATCTTTGTCTTCGCTGCTTAGCCAATGTTTAATATCAAATATTTTACTTGTATTTTTCTAGTATTAATCATTTTTTCCAATAGAACGCGTTAAATTTGCGAATTTACAATTTTGAGGAATCCAAGCCAAATAAAAGTTAAAAACCTCTTGCATGGGACTTAATGAAATAATCTCCGCAAGTCCCTTCATTTCAGTATCCATATAGTAATAGTCATCTCTGTAAATTGCCCAAATATGATTAACCTTATGAATTTGCATATCTTGCCTTACAAGATCATCTAATGTCGGGCGATGATTAATTCTGTTTTCAACATTTCCAGGAAACTGACTTGTCATAATTACAGTGCAATTAAATTCCATTGCTATTTTTTTTGCATCATCCAGAACTGCAGAAAGTCGTTCATATGTATTTCCACATTCTTTAGTATCAACTAATTGTAAATCGTCAATAATAATTAGATCTATAGTACCTTCCACCGTCTTGCATGATCTATAAATAGATTCCATAGATAAACCGGGGGTGTCGTCAATGCAGGAAAAACCCATCGAAATCTTCTCAAGGATTTCTTGGTATTTTTCCTGTTCTTGTATTTTTTGATAATTTCCATTTGTTGCAAACTCCGCTCCCATAATACATGCCAAAAAATTTACCACCTGTTCCTTGCAACGCCCAGGAGAAAAAATAACAGTTCTGTAAAAATGTGATGTATCTTTCAACAGATGAGCCCATATATTGAATACAAACGCTGTTTTCCCCATACCTGGGCGACTGGTAATTAAATACGTATATCCTCTCTGAAGTCCTCCGCAACGCTCATCAATTTCAGTAACTCCAGTCTTAATAAAAGAATCGGTCTTTCCGCAATTATCGTAGATTACTTTCTCACCGAGCATATATTCTTTCATAAAATTTTCATCTATGCATATCATTGGCATAATTTATTACCTCCTACTCTTTGTTCTATTTTTTCTCTAGTGATTTTTAGTCGATTTATCAAACATTTCTCTTTGCCATTTTAACATAGCATAACCCATGAGGAAATATTCGTACATCTATTCAACAAAGCCTGTCGTCATATATTCGTCAATCACTATAAATATATCAACCACTTTTCATAAGACCATACTCCTTATATATTACGTCCTATTTCTTTGCCTTCATAGAAAATGTTTTTGGGGAACAATCAGTCAGAAATGTTGGAATACTAATCTGTTTCTCTTCCACTGCATGCAGTGGTTTAACAAGACTAGCTCCATCCATCTTAGCCAAATCATACTTCTCCGGTCGGAAAAAAGTGGATGTATCTAATATACTTTGTGACGAAATCTTATTTTTCTCTGATATTTTAAACCATGCTTGAGACTCTGTTAACGACTTTTTTTTAGACTCAGGCATACCAGTAGCTATAATTGTAACCACAATTTTATCTTTTTCAAAAATATCTCCTGAAACCGTTCCCCAAATGAGGTTAACGTCTGGTCCTGCAAGTTCTCTGACATAGCTGATGGCTTCGTTGAGAGCAATAAGGTTAACATTTCCACTAGTATTCACCAAAAGATTTTCTGCTCCCTCTATACAAGTATCAAGAAGTGGTGAATTTACAGCTTGCTTTACTGCATCTAAGATTGAGCCATCTTCGTCCACCGTTCCTATTCCCAAATGACCAACGCCTTTTCCTATTAATGTTGTTTTCACATCATTAAAATCAATATTGATAACACCTCTGTTGTAAACGATATTTGAAATACCCTCTATTGTATATTTTAATACGGAGTCGGCCATTATAAATGCGTCATTAAGTTTTAATTGCTTATCTGTAATCTCAATCAACCTATCATTAGGAATAATCAAAAGTGTATCGACATTTTCCTTTAACTTAGAAATTCCACTTTCAGCAGCTACCATACGCGGTTTATTTTCAAACGAAAATGGTGTTGTCACAACTGCCATTGTTAGTATTTCTAGTTCTTTACAAATTCTTGCAGTTACAGGTGCTGCTCCTGTTCCAGTGCCGCCTCCCATACCACAGGTAATAATTACCATATCTTTATTTTCTACAAGCTTTTTTATATCTTCTTCATTCTCCAAGGCTGCAGCTTCACCAAGAGATGGATCAGCTCCGGCTCCATATCCTTTTAACAACTTAGTACCAATCTGTAATCGAACTTCTGCACTACTATTGTTTAACACTGCAACATCCGTATTAATAGCTGCAAATGAAACTCCTTTTAGATTTGCAGCTATCATACGATCGACAGCATTATTTCCACCTCCACCAATACCAATTACTAATATAGAAGGACCTTTGTCTGTATCACTAGACATAATTTCTAACATAATATCGTCTCCTTTAGTTTGCATTATTGCAATTATCATAGTTGCATTATTGCAACTCTATATGTATATTATCTTTTTTTTAACTTGATGTCAACAAAAACTTGCATTAATGCGATTTTTAGGTTACATTAATTATAATAAAGTTTTTACATCCAACCAATCGTACTTTAAATGAAGGAATGGTGCTATATGACTATAGGTGAGCGAATTAAGTCCATCCGTAAGAGAAAAAATATATCTGTTGAATACCTAGCTAACGAACTCGGTATTTCAAAGACAACAATATATAGATATGAAGATTCTTCTATAGAAAAGATTCCTTTGCAGGTTTTTGATAAATTATGTGAATTATTAGGTGTTACAGCTGCAGAACTTATGGGAAATGCTTCTATAACAACTAAACAGCCTGAGCTTCCAACAGCATTTAACAATGCACAGGATGCTATGGAGTTTATCATTAAAACACCTACACTTGCAGCATTTGGGGGCTATGATCCTTCTACTATGAGTGACGAAACTATTGTTGAATTTGCCAATGAGATTCTTCAGCAACTTAAACTAGTCAGCTATAAGTATAAGAATCTTGAAAAATAGATTAAGGGAACAAATATGAATCATGAAGACATTGTAAATCTAGCCAGAAACTTTAAAAAATACTGGAATACAAATAATCCATATGAAATTGCAGATAGATTAGGGATTGTTGTTATGCACCGAAATTCAACGATAAAAGATTTCACTGCGCAAACTGTAAAAATGGATGGCTATCCAACAATTATCTCTATAAATGATAATTTTACTGAGTTCTCAAAGAAAGTACTATGTGCTCATGAACTGGGGCATGCGCTTTTACACGAAAATTATGTTAATCATTTTGCAACTACCAGTAGGAATATTACAACAAATGTAGAATTAGAAGCAAATTTATTTGCAATCGCTCTACTTACAGATGACGACATCAATAACTATATTAACATTCCTATAGAGAAAATGAATAACTACCTTTTAAAAACAATTCTGGATTACAATATTTCCAAGAAAGAAGTAGCTCCCTAGACCTGCTTTATATTATTTGATGAGTTTTTATGCCTAATCACTCGTCTTTTTTCTACGATTTTTGGCTGCCTCAATCCAGTGTTTTTCTTCCCATTCTAATGGTTCTTCTCCTCTTAAATCCATTCTTTCCAGAGTGTTATTGTAATCGGTATCACTCCATGTACTCCAACTTTTAACAAACTCGCTAGGGTGAGCATACTGTCTATCTCGTACCTTATGCTCATCTTCTTTCAATGGTAATAGAGTCGAAGTTGAGTTCCAAAGTTCATCAATAATGTATCTATCAATAGGAATATGTAAATATCTAGAATCTGCTGAAATTTCCCTTAAAATGCCAACAAGCTCTTCATTCACATTTTCATACCCTAACACCTGACTTAACATATATAAATACTTTAATGTCATATTTAAAACTTTCTGGGCATTCCCGTAAGAAAATACTTCTGTAGGTGTATTAATACCCTCGAAATACTTGCAAATAATGTCATTACAAACAAATTTATGCCATTCGCCAAACTTTTTCCCATGGCGTTTATATTTCTTTATTTCATTTTTCAAGTCACTACAACACTTTTTCTTAATACTTTGAAGCTTATCCTTAGCATCCTTAGGTATTAAAGTATTGAATGCCCCTTGATTTGTTGCATCAAAAAAAGCTTTTTGAATAACTTTATCGATAATCAAATCATAATTTTCATCCAAAGTGAACCCAAAACAAAAATAAATAAGTGTGTCAAAAGTTGTCTTATCAATTGAAATTTCTTTGTTCATATCCTTCCAGTCCCTCCTTCAACATATCAATTACTCTCTGTCTTACATTTTCCGGTTCCAGTACAAGCACATCTGGTGAAAAATTTTTAGCAAATTGAGCAATAGCGGTCTCGTTTGCTGTGACCTGCACTGTTACCATATCCTCTGTCTGATTCATAAATCTTACATTTGTGCCAAATATATCGATAATGTCACTAATCATTGGTCTAATAATACGCAATTTTACTCTAGAAGTATTACTACTATACATATATATATGTTCATTCATATATTGGGTCAAATCTAAACGTCGTCCATTTGATTCTTTTAATTGTTCAAATGGCTTTGCTCTTTCGTCAAGAATTTCAGCATCCATTATACGATCTACACGGTAATTTGAAACATCATTATAATAATCAAAATTACAAATAAGATAATACTTACCCTCTTTTGCTACCATTTGGTATGGGCTGACAACATATAGACGCTCTTCTCCTGAAGCTAGCTTTTTTGCAGTCTGACTTAAATTCGTATTATATTCCATATATTTAAAACGAACCTTTTTATTCAAAGAAATAGCCTCATCCAATATGTCTATAGTAAGAAAAAGCTGTTGATTATTTGTCCTGTCATGTGGCATTGTTGCAATATGTTTAACACGAGATTTAAAATAAATACTCGAAAGATTTTCTAATTTTCCAATCAACTCCTTACATTGATTATAGGAAATATGTTTTGAAAACAAAAGGCTATCTATGAGTAAGCGAAGCTCACTATCTTCAATATCCTTTCTAAGAAAATAATCCGTGGTAATGATATTTTCTTCTAAATTCCCTGTTCTTTTGTTGTTTAATCTTGAAACTTCACTATATTCCAAGTCATATCCAAATTCTTCTAAGCTCATTAGACTTGATTTTATGGTCTTACGATCAATCCTCATATCATAATCTCTGAGTAAACGTTCCTCTATCTCCTTTTGGCTAAGTCTGTGATTCTCATCAGAATATTTTCTAAGAATATCAAGAATATTAAACAGCACAAGCTTTTTTGATTGGCGTTCCCTTTGTTCTTTAGCTTTATTGAATTTACCCATGTAAAAAATCTCCTATATAGCTTTTTTCAATTATAATCCAAGATTTTCACATTGGCAATCCACTTCTCCTTCTGGGGTAAAAACCGTCAAAATCTCCACTCTTATCAATCTACTTCACACCACAATTCGACAATACTTTCTATGATTTCTATTTTATATTTATATCTACATCCTTATCTAACAATTCCCATCACAAAAGAGCACAGAATCTCTTCCATGCTCTTATCTTGCAACTTTCATCTATCTAATTATCTTCCGGCTGAACTTCCTCTTCCTCAGAATCCTTATCCCCGAACTCTTTTTCCATCCCCGTCACGATTTCTTCCTCTTTCTCGTCCTCATCCGAACTCGAAACTGCCTCATCTTCCCCCGAATCCGCAGTATCTTTCGATATCACCACACCCCCCCGGCACGTTTTCCTCTTCTAACGCCTTTTCTTCCGTTTCTTCCACTCCCTCATCCTTCCGGAACTTCTCCCGGAACTGCTCTTTCTTGGCTATCACAGCGTCCTTGAGGGCAAGTTTCTTCTCTTCGCGGTTCTCTAAGGCTTCCTGCTTCTTTGCGTCACGGAGTTTTTGCTGTTCTTCGCGCTGCGCGGCTTTCTTAAGCTCTTTTTCCTGGCGCTGCTCTTCTTTGATGCGAAGCTTCTCGGCTTTATCCTGCTCCTTCTGCTGCAGGCGGTTCTGGCGAAGCTCGTCTTTCGCCTGCTGCTTCTGGCTCTTCTTGACCTGCTTTTTGGCGGAACGCTCGATAGAACGGATCATGCTCTTGGCATCACCGACTCTGCGGCGGGCACTGCGGTATGGATCGTAGAGGAAATAGGATGCTGTGGTAAGTGCCAGCAGCACCAGTCCTATGATAAGGCAGATTGGAAGTAGAAAATCATAGAAGCCGTACTTTAATTCATAACCGATAAAGAGAACCAGCATCACCGGGAAAACTACTGCTGAGAAAATATCGCAGATGAGTCTCCAGAGAAAGAAGCACTGCTTCTGATGTACAAAAATGGCAGCCTGCACGCCGGTAAAGAACATCAGCATCAGACAGATTTGTGATGTGATTCCATGTAAAAAGCCTACAAAGACGCACAATGCCAGTGAAAAGAAAAACATGGCAAGGGCGTAGCCTCTGCGGTATGCATATTTGTATTCCCGCATTCCCTCTCGCTTATCTGCACTCAGGTCATGGATTTCATATACCCGGTCATTGACCCGCTCCTTCATGTCCTCCCGGTATTTGCGGCCTTCTCTGGCATGTGCCATATTTTCGTCCATGTCTTCGTCCAGTTCCTGCAACATTTTCTGTTCCATAAAAATCTGCTGCAGCAACTCATCTTCCCGCTCTCTGCGCTTTGTGATTTCATCCTGAATCCAACTTGCCTTCTGCATCTGGAGACTCTCTTTCATCCATTGTTCCTTTTCCATATTTTCACCCATAGCTGCCTTCTCCGTTTCATACGCTTCCATTCTGTTCTATTTCTAATCAATCAAATCATTCTGAAATCTCGACAAATGCTCATAAGGAAGAATCAGTCTTCCCCGGTATAAGCCGCAGCCGTCATTCATCAGGCTGTTGCTTACTGCTGTAAACATGTCGACATCCACACCGGAAAGCTCCAGTTCCTGCAAACGCCTGCACCGTTCATAAGCTTCATCAAAATAAATGCATTCTCCCTCCGGGATGGTATCCCGGCGTGCCCTGGATGCTTCCTGTTTTTTCTCATAATTAATATGATTGGCGGAACCGATTTCTGCAATATCGTCCATCTGCTTTGTGCGAAGCTGCATTTCCACATAACATCTCGCACTGTTATCATAAAAAGTAATATGTAAGGATTTGTAATCGTCCTCCTTTTCGCTGGTGATATAATCCCGGTAATATGGTTTTACAGCATCATCCAAAAGCGGGGAACTGCTTCTTAAGACACCGCCTGTCGGCTCTGCCGTAAATCCACGCTCCTCTAAAAACTGTGGCAGCACATTTGCAATCTGATAAAGGTGCTTTAATTCCTCTTCTTCGCGGTTCTCATGATTTTTCAAATGACACCGTGGCATGGAAATCACAATCCGGTATGCAATCAGATCACGGAAGCAGTTCAGCTTTTCCTTTAATTCTGCAATGTCCGGATAGCTTTTATGCTTTTTATAATAATCATAAATGTACTCTACAATATAGCCGTTGAATTTGCCCTCCGCACGAATCAGTGACTTGATTCTTCCTTTAAAAGTAAAGGAAAGATAAGGATATTCCATTGCCATATATTTGTAGAACTCACGGATTTTCTGGGACTGCGCTGTCAGGAAATCATTGTGCTCTAATAGCTCCATAATCTGAATCAGGAAATTGCAGTGCACCAGATCCACTTCATTTTTTGATACTTTTGCGGATGCCCGGAGGTCCTGCGTATACTTTTTCAATATCCGGAACACCGTTGCTCCGGAGTATAAGTAATCATTTAATGTAACCATTTTTCCTCGCTAAAATATCTTTTTATTTCAAATACTCTGCCAGTTCATATACCTTGTTTTTTGTTAATTCTGCCGCCTTATCATTTTCCAATAATGGCTGCAGGCTTCCGCCCTCGGCATCTTTACCGGCTTCCTCTACTGCACTGTCTTTTGTCTTAATCCAGTCACGCTCTTCCTGGGTAAGAGTCGTCATAGTGTCCTCATCCAAAGTCTCTTTTAAACGGCTCCAGATAGAATTCAGCTCATTATCCCACAACTGATACAACTGCAAAGACAGGGTATTCATTTCCTGCTGTGTCAGTTCTCCACTGGAAAGGTCTTCCTGCATGGCTGCTGCTTTCTCCTCGATTTTCTGCAATTCACTCTCTATGGATACATCGGAAGTTGTGGTTTTATCATTTACCGTAACCTTATCTCCACTCGGTCCTAAAAAGGTATCAAAGGTCAGCGTATTAAAAATTGCATAGAATGGAAGCGTCGTATCCTCATCGGTAAGACCAATGGATGCCCAGTCCAGGAATCTTTCCGGCAATTCATCTAACGGTGCACCCGGCAGATAAATATATAAATCATAAACCTCTTCCAAACCAGCCGGTCCCGTGTAAATATATTTCACGCCGCCTTTAATTTCCGTGTCGCCTTCTGTTTCCTTCGTTGCAATATTCTCCAACTGCATCTCATAGGTATAATCATTTATCTTTTCCGGCTGGGTGAATTTTCCATAGAAATCACAATAGTAAAGGGTTCCATTTGGATATCCATCCCCGCTATCTCCTGCATCTGCATCATGATAATTTCCCACAAAAGAGCCATCCTCGGATAAAATCAATGTAGAATCCCATGCACCGGCTCCGCTGGTAAACATAAAGCTTTCTCCTGCAAGCTGTGCAAAAATGTCATCTTCATCCACATTTTCCGTTTCTGTCTCCTCTGTCACCTCTTCTGAGTTTTCCGTTTCTTCCGTCCCAGTCTCAGCCTCTGTTTCTGTGGTCTTTTTCTCCGGCTCCACGACTCTTCTTCCGCAAGCCGCAAACGTTGACATTCCCAACGCTGCACTTAATATCATTGCTAAAAACTTTTTCCCTTTCATAAACGAATCCTCCTGATGTTCCTTTTCATTTCTCTCCCCCTTTTTTATCTTTCTATGATTCTAAATCAAAGACATCCTGGTTTCTTCCCCGCTCCTTTGCCGCATAAAGTTTCTCATCCGCTAAGCGATATAATACCGTAACAGCAATTCCTTCTGTATAATGCTGTACTCCGCTGCTGAAAGAGCATTCGATATTCTTTTCATGCTTTGTATATTCTTTATATTCCCGTCTTATATGCTCTAGCATTTTACCGATTTCATCCGTGTTCATGCCCTTTAAAACCAGCATAAATTCTTCTCCGCCAAAGCGTACTGCAATCCCTTTATTCTTTACATGCTTTGTTAAAAGTCTTGCAAATTCCACCAGAACAATGTCTCCAAACCCATGTCCGTAAGTGTCATTCACATGTTTAAAGAAGTCAAGGTCAATCAGTACCGCATCAAATTCTTCCTTCTCATCCAGAATAAGTTCTCCCAGATACTGATTTAAATAACGACGATTATAGAGTCCGGTCAGTGCATCTTTATCTGCGGCATCTTTCAACTGTTCATTCAACTTCTTTACTTCTTCTTCCTGCCTCTGTCTCTGCATCTGAAGCAGGATAGAAATCAAAAAGACACAAAGTAAAACGATCAGCAGGGAACAAAGTGTGCTCTGCAGCACGACTTCTTTTGACAATTTTTCACTTTCCAGCGGTCTCATATAGGCTAAAATAACTGCTGCCACATCGGCTACAATTACTATGCCAGCAAACCGGATTGCATTTCCGGTTGGAATAAAAATCGCAATTGCTACCATCGCAAGTACCATGTATACAATCGTTCCCGTCTGATATATATAATATAGTGTTGGAAATTCCACAAGGCTTAATACTGCTATCATCAAATAAGACGCATAACGTATCTGACCTTTTTTAATTCCAATGAAACTTCCTGCGGCCATAAGTAACATACAGATTCCACAGAAAATCGTTGTTCCGTTCCATCCGAAAATCAATGCATTTCCAATAAATCCTGCCAGATTTCCGATACAGCTTCCCATTGCCAGCACATAAAACTGTCTGCGGTTCACATCAATTGAAGTATCAAATAAAAAATTCATCTTACCTCTCCCATTTTATGAAAATAAAATTTTCAATTCATCCAGTGTATTTGCACATATCGTAAGTTTCTTTTTTAATTCATCATCCGGCTGTGTCTGATCCGGAACCATTGCCACCTGACAGCCTGCCTGACAAGCACTCATAACCCCATTGGGCGAATCCTCCACCGCAAGGCATTCTTCCGGAGCAAGTCCAAGTTGTGCACATGCAAAAGTATAGATATCCGGTGCCGGCTTTCCGTGTTCTACCATGGTTGCACTGATGATTTCATCAAAGTACGGATATAGTCCTATCTGCTTTAAATATCTTTCTGTCCGTTCCATGTCGGTTGCCGTTGCAACTGCCCGCCGGATTTTCTTTTCTTTTAAGAAATTCAATAACTCAACAGCTCCTCTTTTTATCTCAATACCGTTCTTTGCAAGATATTCCTCCATCAATTCCTTCCGGTAAGCCCGGATAGCCGGATAGTCAAGATTCTCATCTGCAAACATTTCCTTTAAATGCGTCGGTGCAAAGGGTTGTCCTAAGGAACGCATGGACAATGCCTGCTCATCACTCATTTCATAGCCAAAATGCGCCATTGCCTTAGGCCAGCAGATTCTATAGTATTTCTCTGTATCAATGAGTGTTCCGTCCATATCAAATAAAACTGCTTTTATCATATTACATTTTCTTCCTGCCTTTTTCATTGACTAATTTGCCATACCCACTACCACAGTTACCGAAAAAAGATTTTCTTCCTGTTTCAGAAAAACATCCCCGTTCATTTTATGCATCAGCTTTCTGCATATATAGAGCCCAGTCCGCTTCCTTCCTGGCTTCCTGCATTGGAGCCACGATAGAAGCTGTCAAAAAGGTGCGGAAGTTCTTCTGCCGGAAGAACTTCTCCTGTATTTTCCACGGTAATCAGCACACAGTCTTCTTCTTTCGAAATTGATATACCAATTTTTTTGTCACTACCATATTTTATAGCATTTTCTATGATATTCTGCAATACTTCCAGCAAACGTTCTGTATCTGCTTTCACCAGAAAATTCTGATACTCCCCCATGTTAAACCCTATATGAAGCTGTGAAAGTTTATCTTTATAGTATACTGTATCTCAACAGACATTTCCGATGGCATGCCTTCTTCCGTAAGTTCTTCTGCCAGGTCATCTAATTCTTTTGCCAAATCAGCCCGGGTCTTTCCTGCCATATTCCCCATTGCCTGTGATACATCTGATATGTAGACATCACTTTCTTTTCCAAATGTCGTAATCAGATTCTTACTTTTCATGGTATCTGTTGTAATAACCACTCCCAGCATAAAAACGGAACAGAGGAAAAAGGACAATATAATCGTAAGGAACCGTCTTGGACTGCTTAAAATATCATTGACTGCCAGATACCAGGTACTGTTAAAACGGCTTTTTCCCAGCCGGTAAATGGACTTCTTTTTAAAGCGTTCTCCGGACTGACCGTTTCGAATAGCATCCACCGGTGTCAGCTTCTTTACTTTTCCGGTACACCGGTATGCAAACCAGATAGTAACTGCAATAACAATGACTGCGCCCATGAAATTTACCGTAATGGCATGACTGTTTCCCAACATCATATTTTCTGTCACAGACTGCAGCAGCATATTGCCAAATGGGATGCTTGCCAGGAATCCAATTGCTGCTCCCACAACAGCCAGCATCAGATATTTTACAAGATAAAGGCTTCGTATCTTAAAATCCGTAATTCCGATGGCTTTCATGACACCGATTTCCCGGTATTCCTCTGTCACCGTAAAAGTAATCGTAAATTTCAACACTGCAAAGGATACTATCATCAGGCATACACTTAAAACCAGCACCACAAATGCCACAATCATATCCATGACATAACACAATTTAAAAATGCCCCGTCCCCGGTTAAATAGGATGTTGGATGCATTGCTTAATAAAGAGGCTATTTCCGATGGATTGTCTGTGTCAATATAAATGATCTCGCCACGGTATTCTGCAAGACTTTCATCCGATGCAAATTTCTGATAATCCGTTTCATTTAAAATAAATCTTTTATTTCCCATAAATTCAGAACCCAGCAGCGCATCTTTTGCTTTTCCGGCAATCGTAAGCTCCACACTGTTTTTGCCATGGGTAATCGTAAGTTTATCTCCCTCTTTTAAATCATTTGCATCTAAGAAATTTCCTGTGACATAGACCTCACCCTCAGGCACTTTTGTAAGCTCCTTATTATCCTTTGTGAAAAAATGTATCTCACTTTCGGAAATGGATTCTATGATCATTGCCTTGTTTGCCATATCAAGTTCTTTTCCCTCTGCCTTGATATTCCCCTTGGTTGCATACATAATATGATCCATGCGGTAGTCTTTTACATACTGACAGGTATCCAAAAGCTCCGGCACACCCCCATCCCCCTGCTGGGTCAGTACTACATAATCTCCAATGTCTGCCTGATTAAGATAATAATCGGTTCCATTTACTACCGTCAGTACATTGTTCAGCCCGCTTGCCACAAACATGGCAGCTAAAATAATAAACAGCAAAATTACAATATTAATTGTTTTCTTTCGCTTTAAGTCTTTGCGTAAGATATCCCAAAACATCTTCTGCTCCTTTCTATCCTCTTAGTATACCTCAACTACGCGAAACACGCTTTGCAAGTTTCGTGCCGCAGTGTGCATCCTCGCAGAGCGTTTTTTACTTTACAGGCAATTTCCTGTAAAGAAAAAAAAAGAACCGGCAAAGTTTTATTTCCTTTGCTGGTTCTACTATAACGAATCAATTATTAAAGAATCCTTAAATCTGAAAATTCTTATTTCATGCTTTCTTTTAAAATAAATGCCATCAGAAGTGCATCCGGTCCGATATGGGTTCCGATTGCCATTCCAACTTCATGTAAGCTGCTTTCTGTCAGGGAAAAAGCTTCCATGGTTTCTTTCCGGAATTCCTCTCCCATTTCCGGGTTATTGCTGTGAGCAAATTCTACCGGCATGCAGCAATCCACTTCTCCTTTTTTTAAGAATGCCTGCATTCCGCTTTTGGCCGCTTTCATGCCGCGGGCTTTGGAATATCCTTCAATCTCTCCATTCCGGAGCAGCAGCACCGGCTTGATTCCCATTACATTTCCCACTGCTGCAACTACCGGAGAAATACGTCCGCCCTTTTTCAAATATAATAATGTGGACGGAACACCTGTAAGATAGGTGCGGCTCTTTACTTCTTCCAAGATTCCTGCAATCTCTTCTGCACTTTTGCCTTCTTCTTTTAACTTCACGGCATACTCCACCAGAAGCCGCAAGGATAAGGATGCCTGCAGGGAATCCACGATATATATCTTTTCATATCCGCACATTTCCTTCGCCAGCACTGCCCCATTATAAGTTCCCGAAAGCTTCGAGGAAATAAGAATCACCAACACTTCTTCCCCTGTTTCTTCTGCCGCTTCATACTTTTCTAAAAATGCTGCCGGTGATGGCTGGCTGGATACCGGAAGTTGTTCCTCGCTGCGCAGTTTCTCATAAAATGCTTTGAAATTCTCTTCTGTATTCCGGTCAAATATAACATCTTCAAAGTTTGCCGAAATCGGCACCAGATCCACGCCCATTGCCTTTGCTTCGATTTCTAATATATCAGATCCTGTATCTGTAATTATCTTCATTTTCGTCTCCATCTCTTGACTGTTGTCTGTATCTATGCCACACTATATGTGAGATAATTTATATCACATTGTTGTGGCTGCATAAGTAGCATTGTAGCATAGTTTTCCCTTTTTTCAACGGTTTGATGTGAGACATTTTATATCATTTTGTATCATGATACGGATGTGTGCCGGTGGGTGGGACAGAATATGATATTCGTTTCTTACGATTTGCATTTGATATGTGCATTGGTTCATTACGCAAAGAGCGTTATTTTTCTTAGCACTGTATTTTTCTTGCTGTCAGGCTGTCCTTTCCGTTGCTTTGACCGGATGCCGGCTCTGTCCGTCTGATGCGGATACCATATTCCGTCTGAAAGAGACGCTAAGAATTCCGTTAAAGTTTCCGTATCTTCCGGCACCCGGCACATATTCGCATCCATGCTTAAGATGTGCCTCGCTGGCACGTCCCTGTGCCAGCGTTGCCGGTTGCTGCCGGAATTCTAAGCGTCTCTAACAGACTTCATATATCGTATCCGCATTCAGGCGAACAGAGTCCGGCATACTGTCAAACATTGGAAAGACAGGCTTTATCGGCAAAAGAAAAATGCAGTGCAAGAAAAACCGCTCTTTGACGTTAGAAGCAATGTATGTATCAAATACAAATCGTAATAACAAATATAAAGCGACTGTCCCACCCACCGGCACACATCCATAGCACATACGAATAGGAGTATTCAAATGAAAGAAACAGACAAACGATACGAAGCGAACCGCCAGGTAAAATTAAAGATTGCCCGTGCCCTGACCAAACTCATGGACACCAAAGCATTTTCCGATATATCCGTAACCGATATTATTACCACTGCCGGAGTAGCAAGAGCTTCCTATTACCGGAATTTTCATTCCAAGGAAGAAGTGTTGATTAAAATTACGGACGATATTATGGAAGAATACCGGAAGAGGGCAGAACAGCTTGAAAATGACTTTTTCAGCTATGAGGCAATTTTACTGATTTTCCGGTATTTTAAGACTTACAAGAAATTTATTTTAAGTGTATATAAGGCAGGTCTTGCATACATTTACTTAGACCTTTTTGATCAGGAATTAGAAAATCATATGGGTGACATGCCTTATAATGATATCCACCGGTATAAAGTCTACTTCTATTCCGGTGCGCTCTATAATGTTTTCTTAAAATGGCTGCAAAACGGAATGAAAGAACATCCTTCCGCTATGGCTTCCATGGTGACGGAAATGTTAGAACAGGGAGCCTATCCGCTAGCTTAACTGCCAGCGGACATGGCTTCCTTCTTCATCTTTTGTAATAAGAAGCTGGTCTTCCATTTCCTGCTTTAATTCTGTTACATGGGAAATGATTCCAATAAGCTTTGAGCCGCCTGCCATCTCTTTTAATACCCGGACTGCCTGCTCTCTTGCATGCTCGTCTAAGGAACCAAATCCTTCATCAATAAACATCATATCAAGATGTATGGCAGCAGAATTTTCCTGAATCTCATCTGCCATGCCCAATGCCATGGACAGCGCCGCCATAAAGGATTCTCCTCCGGAAAGCGTACGGACTTCCCGCTCTTTTCCGGTCACATTGGAATATACCATAAGGTCAAGTCCCTTATTCTTTCCGATTGCAGCCTTCTTCTCATCAAACATTCTGAGTTCAAACTGTCCTGCTGACATTTCTTCAAAACGGCGGTTTGCTGCATAAAGAATCCGCTCCAGATAATAGCGTTGCACAAAGGTCTCCAAATCCATACGGCTGCCGGACACATTTCCGGAAATGACAGTATAAAGCCGTGTTATGCGGTTGTGCTGCTCTAATACCTGCTGCCGCCCGCTCCATATTTCTTCTACCGCTCCTAAGATTTCCGTGTCCTTCTGATTGGAAATCTCCCACTCATTGACTGCCCTGCCTGCAAGCTTACTCTGCTCCTCTGCTGCCTTAAGTTCCTCTGAAAGCTTCTCTATATCCGGTTTTCCTTTCTCTCCTACAGTTTCTTTCGCTGTCTCATAGCGGCTCTGATACATCGTCTTCTGATTCTGATAATCTTCCCTTTTCTGTCGCATCTCCTCCATGGCATCCATCGAATACTGCTCCACCAGCGTCTGCCATTCCAGTTTGGAAATATCTTTTTCTTCTATATATAAATCATATTTTTGCTGCTTGGCTTCTGCTTCCTTTTTCCGTTCCGGAAGTTCTCTTTCACAACGGACAATGCCTGTCTGTGTACCGGTTTTCTCTTCCTCTAAGCGGCTCTTTTCTTTATCAGCCTTTGCATATGCACTTTCTGCAGAAGCCTTCTTCTGCTGTGCTTCTGCCAAGACTTCATCCGCTTCTTTTTCAGATGTATAGTCAAGGGTGCGGTTCCGCTCTGTGTAAGCTGCCTGACAACGGTCAAACTGCTCTTTTGCCAATAGCTTCTTTTCTGTTGCTTCGGTCTCTTCTTTTTGAAGTGCAATCTTTTTTGCTTCTGCCTCTTCTAATTTATGAGACAATTTCTTCTTCTTTTTTATCTCCTGAGAAAGTGTTTCTTCTTCTTTTGCAAGCTCTTTCTTTTGCGTGACAAGCCACGGTTCTATTTCTTCATCGGCTGCCGGGTGTGCTTCCTTTCTAAAGGCTTCCATTTTCTTCCTGCACTTTTCCTGTTTTTCTGCCAACTCTTTCTCCCGGTTCTCTCTTCTTACGTGACATGTACCGGCTTTTGTAGATGCTGCTTCCTGCTTCTGCTGTAACTTTGCAACCGTTTCTTCTAAAGTTTCTAACATTTCCCGGCTTAATTCTTCCTGCATTTCTACCACAATGCATGGCTTTGGATGTTCCATGGAACCGCAGACCGGGCATGGCTCTCCCTCTTTTAATTCCTTTGCTAAAATACCTGCCTGGGCATCAAAAAACCGCTTACGATATGCTTCGTATTCCTGCTGCTTTTCCTGATACTGTCCGGATGCTTCCCGATAAATCTCTTTTGCATGTTCCTCCTGTTTCTTTTCTTTACCAAGAAGCTGCTTTGATTCTGTAATCTCTGCTACGGCATCTTCGATTTCTGCAAGAGCATTTTTCTTTCCGGTAATCTGTAACTGCCTTACTTCAATTTCTTCGAAGGCTTCTGCTTCTTTCTTCCACTGCACAATATTCTGCTCTAAGACAGTGCTTTTTTCTTTTGTCTCTTTTTCCGTCTCTTCCGCCTGCTGCAAAGCATCTTTACTCTGCTCTACTTCCTGTGCGGCTTTTCTTATTTCTTTCAATGCCGCTTTCGTGCGATTTACTTTTTCTTCTATAATACTGTAATTCTTCTGCTGTGTTTCCTTTTCCGCCTCTGCTAAGTTTCTTTCCTTTTCTGCCTCTTTTAAAGCTTTCTTTATCTCCGGCAGCTTTTCTTCTAATTTCTGCTGTTCTGCCTTTAAATTCTCCAGCCTCTTTACCGCTTCTTCATACTGCTGATAGAGCTGCTTTGCATCATAGGCAAGCTTTATCATCTGCTCTAACCGGGCAGTCTCTTTTATCTCCTCTTCCGCTTCAAAAAGGCGTGCTAACTCCCGCTGTGCTTCTTCCATCTGGGTAAAGGATTTTTGCAGATTTTCCGCTTCCTGCAATGCACTCCTGCAATGCTCCCGCAGTTTTTCCGCTTCTTTTGCTTCCTTCTTTTTCTTCTTTCCCTCTTCCTTAAGATACTGGCACAATTGCTGCATCAATTCTAAAAAGCGTTCCATCTCCGGTGCTTTTGCATCCGCCTGCTGCATCTTTTTTTTCAATGCCAACAGGGCTTCGGCTTCTTCAAAGGCTTCCGGTATGTCCGCATTCTCAGCTTTGGCATGAAACTTCGTACGGATTGTGGCAATCTCTGCATCTAATTTTCTTTTCCGGTCTCCTAATTCATTGGCAATCTTTTCATATTTTTCTGTGTGGAATAATTTTCGGAAAATCACTTTTTTCTCATCGGATTTTGCCCGGAGCAGTTCCATAAATTCTCCCTGGGCAATCATTGCCACCTGCATAAACTGCCCCTTGTTCAGCCCGACAATATCAATGATTTTCTGATTCGTTTCCTTTTGCGAATAAACGATTTCATCCGGCATGATTAAGGTGACGGATTCGCTTTCTTCTTTTTCACCGCTTCCCCGCTTCAATGGGCGGACATGTCTTGGCACACGGCGCACTGTATAGACGCCGCTTTCTTCTGTTCCTTCACAGAATTTCAATTCCACATAAGGCTCTGCGCCTGCTGTGGCAAACTGACTCTGCAGCTCTGTTCCACTTTTTTTATTAGCTGTAGAACTGGCTTCTCCATATAACGCAAAGGCTATGGCATCAAAAATAGTGGACTTGCCGGAACCGGTATCTCCGGTAATCAGAAATAAATTCTGGGATGGTTTTCGAAAATCAATTTTCGTCCGGTCTCCATAGGACCCAAATGCCTGCATTTCCAAGGTTAATGGTCTCATAACTCACTCTCCTCCTCTACTTTATTGATGACTTCCTTAAGAATTTCTCTTTCTTCCTCGTTCATCTCTCCAATAAACTCACAGCATAGCGAAAAGGCATCAAGCTCTGCCTCATGCCGGAATTTTTCCATTTCATAATTGGCTTTGTACAGCGTTTCTCTTCGGATTTCCAGCAAATTGGGAAATGCATGACGCAGCCGGTCCTGCATGTCAAAGACATTGACATCCACCTTATCGGTAAGAATCACAGTTACAAAATTATCGGATGGCTGCTTTAATACTTCTTCTAATTCCCCTTCCACAATACGCACCTGACGCAGTGGTTTTAACGGAATTACTCCGGTGGAAAGCCTGCCCTTTTCTTCCAGTTCCACCATAACAATGCCCTTTTTCTGTCCCGCTTCACTGACGGAGCAGGCAAGAGGTGTTCCACAGTAACGATAACACTCTTTTCCCACGGTCATAGGCTTATGAATATGTCCCAATGCCGCATAGTCAAACCGCTCCAACACATCCGCAGACACTTCATCAATATTTCCCACGGTGCGGATTTCGGAATCCATCCGCTCAACATCCTCCGCCGCTTTTCCTGCCGGCAAGTAGAACTGGTGGCTCACCAGCACATTCCGCTCTGCTTCATTTACATTTTCTCTTTCCAGAAGCTTATGCAAAGTTGCATCATAAGAAAGATTGTTATCATTTTCATCCGTTCCCACAATCTGCTTTACCATAGACGGCTTCACAAATGGCAGAAGATAAAAATTCACTTTTCCATACTTATCCGTCAATGTCACTTTCTCAATGTATTCCTCTTTCGTCTCAGGCGGCTTTCCTATCATATATAAATGCTGTCTTGATAAAATGCTTCGAAAACAGTTCACTCTTGGTGCGCTGTCATGGTTTCCGCTAATCATCATAAGGACAGCCTCCGGCACCATCTCCGTCAGTTCATTGATAAAATGATCGAATACCTCTACTGCCTCTGCCGCCGGCACTGCTTTATCATAAATATCTCCTGCAATCAAAATGGCATCCGGTTTTTCTTCTCCCGCCCGCTCTACAATCTGATGCAGGATATATTCCTGGTCTTCCCTTAAATCATGATTCATTAATTTCAATCCGATGTGAAGGTCGGATAAGTGAAATATCTTCATAGCCCATGTGCTCCTTTTCTATACAGGATTATCCTACAAAGTAAGATTATATTTTTCTCTTACTTTGTATTATAGCTTGTCTGGGGTTCTGCCGCAACGGACTTCTGCCGAATTATATGGCAGCATTTTTAAGCAGGAGGCTAATTCTTTAGGGGGAAAATCTTTCAACTCTCTTCACTTTATAAAAATTTCGCAGTTTTTTTATTGATTTTATGACTTATTTATGTATAATAATTATGATGACGTAACTAGGATTTATAGTTTCTCAGTCAAGATATCATAAAAACCTGCTTTTTGCGGGCGATTATCATATTACTATATTTAAAGGAAAGAGGTAAAAAACAAAATGGCAGAAATCAATTTAAGCAAGTATGGCATTACTGGAACAACAGAAATTGTCTACAACCCATCCTACGAAACATTATTCGCAGAAGAAACCAAGCCAGAACTGGAAGGCTATGAAAAAGGTCAGGAAAGTGAACTTGGCGCAGTCAATGTTATGACTGGTATTTATACAGGTCGTTCCCCTAAAGACAAATTCATCGTTATGGACAAGAACTCCAAAGACACTGTATGGTGGACATCTGATGAATACAAGAACGACAACCATCCAGCATCTGAGGAAGCATGGAGTGCTGTAAAAGACATCGCTATCAAAGAACTTTCTAACAAAAAACTTTATGTAGTAGATGCTTTCTGTGGTGCTAACAAAGATACCCGTATGGCTATCCGTTTCATCGTAGAAGTAGCTTGGCAGGCACATTTCGTAACAAATATGTTCATCCAGCCTACTGAAGAAGAATTAAAGAACTTTGAGCCGGACTTCATCGTTTACAATGCTTCTAAAGCAAAAGTTGAAAACTACAAAGAATTAGGATTAAACTCTGAGACAGCAGTAATGTTCAACATTACAAGCCGTGAGCAGGTTATCGTTAATACATGGTACGGCGGAGAAATGAAAAAAGGTATGTTCTCTATGATGAACTACTATCTGCCATTAAAGGGCATCGCTTCCATGCACTGCTCTGCTAACACAGATATGAACGGTGAAAACACCGCTATCTTCTTCGGACTTTCCGGAACAGGTAAGACAACCCTTTCAACCGATCCTAAGCGTCTCTTAATCGGTGATGACGAGCATGGTTGGGATGACAACGGCGTATTCAACTTCGAGGGTGGATGCTACGCTAAGGTTATCGACCTTGACAAAGATTCCGAGCCGGATATCTACAATGCGATCAGACGTGACGCTCTTCTTGAGAACGTAACATTAGATGCTAACGGAAAAATCGATTTTTCTGATAGGAGCGTAACAGAAAACACCCGTGTATCTTACCCAATCAACCACATTGAGAACATTGTCCGCCCGATCTCTTCTGCTCCAGCAGCTAAGAATGTCATCTTCCTTTCCGCAGATGCATTCGGAGTACTGCCTCCAGTATCTATCTTAACTCCAGAGCAGACTCAGTACTACTTCCTGTCTGGATTTACAGCAAAACTTGCTGGTACAGAGCGTGGAATCACAGAGCCTACACCTACTTTCTCAGCATGTTTCGGACAGGCTTTCTTAGAGCTGCATCCTACAAAATACGCTGCAGAGCTTGTTAAGAAAATGGAAAAGAGCGGAGCTAAGGCTTACCTCGTAAATACAGGATGGAACGGAACCGGAAAACGTATCTCCATCAAAGATACCCGTGGTATCATCGATGCTATCTTAAGCGGAGCTATCTTAACCGCTCCTACAAAACAGATTCCATTCTTCAACTTTGAAGTTCCTACAGAGCTTCCAGGTGTTGATTCAGGCATCTTAGATCCTCGTGATACTTATGCAGATGCTTCTGAATGGGAAACAAAAGCATTAGATCTTGCTGACAGATTCATCAAGAACTTTGCTAAATACGAAGGAAACGAAGCTGGTAAGGCTCTTGTTTCTGCAGGTCCTCAGAAATAATTTCCCTGATAAGGAAATCAATAGAAACGGAAAACCGGATGTGATTCCACATCCGGTTTTCTTTATCTGTTTCTTATTTTGCTGCCAGATCCTTTACTACTTCACCTGCGATAATCAGTCCAGCGACAGATGGCACAAATGCCACACTGCCCGGAATATCACGCCGCTCCGTACATTTATGGGCTGCTCCCGGCGGACAGA
>OIWN01000126.1_pt1 | contig 68827 bp, 91 predicted proteins | sample 1587591 | NCBI WGS metagenome assembly OIWN01 (sample SAMEA3888901, study PRJEB22519) | human gut metagenome | biome: human gut; feature: human-associated habitat; material: faeces | place: Denmark | collected 2010 | reverse complement strand
TGAGGACTATGCCAAGTACGAGGAGTTCCTGCACCAGCGCTATGTTGCCGAGGCACTCACCAAGGCAAAACAGCAGGCGGCTGACCCCAGCACGCAGTGGGCAGACCACGAAAGTGTATGGGAGACGCTCCATGAACAGTATGACGTATAAAATCAAATATCTGCCCCTTGCCGTGCAGGACCTGAACGATATCGCCCGGTATCTTTCGGGATTTTATCCCAAAACCGCCAGCCGGGTGCTGAAAGAGATGCGGGATAAAATCGCAAAACTGGGCGATAACCCGAAGATGTGTGAAATCTATCCTCTTGACCCGGTATATCGCGAGTGCTGTGGACAATGCTCCACCATGATCCCCAGGCCATTTGGTCTGGGGATTTTTTGTGGTGGGCGGTACAGGACTTGCACACGGTCCGGCCTGCCGTTCCGGTCGTCGTGCCTCCCAGTTCAGCCGGAAAAAGAGCAACAAAAAAGCAGTTCTGCCGAAGCAGAACTGCCAGGTTTGCGATACGGGGTAAATCAGCGCTTGCTGAACTGGGGTGCACGACGTGCAGCCTTCAGACCGTACTTCTTACGTTCCTTCATACGAGGATCGCGGGTCAGGAAGCCTTCCTTCTTCAGAGCAGCACGGTTCTCCTCGTTCTGCTGCAGCAGAGCGCGGCTCAGGCCGTGGCGGATAGCGCCAGCCTGACCGGAAACACCGCCGCCGGAAACGCGGACGACGACATCGTACTTGCCCTCCAGGCCCAGCAGGACCAGCGGAGAACGGACGATCAGCTTCAGGGTCTCCAGACCAAAGTAATTGTCGATATCACGATCGTTGATGGTGATCTTGCCAGTGCCGGTGTAAACACGAACGCGGGCAACGGAATCCTTACGACGACCAGTGCCGTAGAAATAAGGTTTGGTTTCGTACATGTTCGATTGCCTCCTTCTTAGAACTCGATCTTCTCGGGCTTCTGAGCTGCGTGAGCGTGCTCGGCACCCTGGTAGCAGTGCAGGCGGGTCAGAGCCTTAGCACCGATGGTGTTGGAAGGGATCATGCCCTTGACAGCGTAGGTCATGGCCAGATCGCTGTGCTCAGCCATCAGCTTGCTGTACTGGACCTTCTTCAGGCCGCCGATGTACTTGCTGTGGGTGATGTGGAACTTCTGCTCAGCCTTCTTGCCGGTCAGAACAGCCTGATCGCAGTTGATGACAACAACGAAATCGCCGCAGTCCACGTTGGGGGTATAATCGACCTTCTGCTTGCCGCGCAGCAGAACAGCGGCCTCAGCAGCGACGTGGCCCAGGCTCTTGCCGGCAGCGTCGAGCAGGTACCACTTGCGCTCGACTTCAGCGGGCTTCACGAGAGTAGTGCTCATATCTATTTCCTCCTGATAAGCTTTTTGTACGTTTCAGGCGCCTTTCTGGGGCGCGAGTGTCAGTATACATCATAAAAAGGTGCCTGTCAACAGCATTTTTTGATTTTTTCATTGTAATTTTTTCAATCTCGCAAAATCTCACGTTTTCTCTTGAATCCTCATTATTCCTAAAAACGCATTTTCTGCAAAATTTTCTGCCCACGGCCGCACATTTTCTGCCGCTGCCCGCTACAATTTTGTCTGCCGGTGTGGTATACTATAAAGGATATGGCAGCTTTTGCTGCGCACTGATACAAGGAGAATTTTTTACATGCCAAACGACATCGACCACAACGCCTCTGCCCAGCGCCGCACCTCCAAGCTTCTGGCCGCTATGGGCATCTTTGTTGCTCTGGGCATCATTGCTTACATTATTTTAACGCTGCTGGTCAACCGCAGCGTGCCCGCAAACCCGGACACCCACTACACCGGCACAAACGGCGTTTCCGTCTACTATGACAGTTCCATCTGGAAGGTATGCCAGATGACCGAGGACAGCACCCTTGGTACCGTGCTGGAACTCGCCACGGCAGACAGCGCCGACGGTGAGGACTACGAAGCTGTGCTGCTGCAGCGCGGCACTGCCGACAGCTATGCGGACTTTATCGATGCGTCCGAGAAGGACCTCAAGCAGGCCTATGGCGTCATCAAGCCCCGCAAGGTGAACCTGACCGTGGACGGTGCCGAGGTGGAGGCCGTGCGCTGCGACATTCAGGCGTATTATGCGGTGCTGGCCACCATTACCTACCCCAGCGGTGACGTGGTGTATGTTTCCGGCCTGACAAAGCTTGCCTCCATCAACGACATTGTGAACCTTGTGGAAAGTGTGACCCTGTCATGAGCAGTTCCCGTGCAATGCAGCGTCTGTGCGGCCTGATGCGCAAGGCTGTGCAGGACTATGAAATGATCGCTCCCGGCGATAAAGTGATGGTGGGCGTTTCCGGCGGCAAGGACAGCGTGGCCCTTACTATCGGCCTTGCCGAACTGCGCAAGTACATCGGCTTTGATTTTACGGTGCAGGCCGTCACGCTGGACCCGCAGTTCGGCGGCAGGCCCATGGATTATACCGTATTGCAGGAGCTGTTTGCCCGGTACGATATCCCCTATGAGATCCGCCGCACCGAGATCGGCCCTGTGGTGTTCGACTACCGCAAGGAGAAGAACCCCTGCGCCCTGTGCGCCAAGCTGCGGCGCGGCGCGCTGCACACGGCGGCGCAGGAACTGGGCTGCAACAAGGTGGCGCTGGGCCACCATCTGGACGATGCCGTGGAGACCTTTTACATGAATCTCTGGCGGGAGGGCCGCATCGGCTGCTTCTCGCCGGTCACTTATCTTTCGCGCCGGGACCTCACCCTCATCCGGCCCATGCTGCTGGCCACCGAGCAGGAGGTCATTTCCGCAGTGAACGCCGAGGGGCTGCCCATCGTCAAGAGCGTCTGCCCTGCCGACGGCGTGACCGTGCGCGAACAGACCAAGGAGTTCGTCAAGGAGCGCTGCCGCACCGACCACGCTTTCCGCCAGAAAACCCTGCACGCACTGCAGGAGAGCGGCATCGATGGCTGGCGGCCCGTCCACACCGGGCGCGGCAGCTTTGCAATTACAAACGAGGAAGAATGAATCATGAAGACTCAACCTTTTGAAAAACACGTCTGGGCCGAGATCGACCTCGATGCCCTGCGGCATAACTTCCGGGCCGTCAAAGCCCGGGCCGGTGACCTGCCGCTGTGCGCGGTGGTCAAGGCCGACAGCTACGGCCACGGCGCTGTGCAGTGTGCCCGCGTTTTTGCGCAGGAGGGTGCAGCATGGCTGGCAGTAAGCTGCCTGACCGAGGCCGTGCAGCTGCGTCAGGACGGGCAGACTCTGCCCATCCTTATTTTGGGCCATGTTCAGCCGGAGTACGCCCAGACCCTCATCCACGAGGATATCACCGTAGCGTGCTACTCCACCGAACAGGCGCAGAACCTTTCCGCTGCTGCCGTAAAGGCAGGCGGCAGAGTAAAGATCCACCTCAAGGCAGATACCGGCATGGGCCGCATCGGCTTTGCCCTGCGCACCGATTTTGATGCCGCCATCCGCGAAATGCTGGCTGTGTGTGAGCTGCCGGGCCTTGAGATGACCGGCCTGTTCCAGCACTTCTCGGTGGCCGACGACACCGCCGAAGAGAACGTTGCCTACACCGCGGAGCAGCACGCACTGTTCGTCAGAGCGTTCCATGCGCTCAAGGCGGCAGGCCGCGAGCCGCAGACCGTCCACTGTGACAACTCTGCGGGCGTGATGCTGCACCCGGACTGGCCCGAGGGATTGGCCCGGGAGCGCTGCATGGCGCGGCCCGGCATCATCCTCTACGGCTACGACCCCAGCGACGAGGTGCGCTTTGGGCAGTTCCGGCCGGTGATGACCCTCAAGACCGTGGTGAGCATGGTCAAGGAAATGCAGCCCGGTCAGAGCGCCAGCTATGGCCGCCGCTTCACCGCCGATAAGCCCACGCTGGTGGCCACCCTGTGCACCGGTTATGCGGACGGTTATCCCCGCCAGCTGAGCTGCGGCAAGGGCATCGTGGAGATCCACGGCAAGGCCTGCCCGGTGCTGGGCCGCGTGTGCATGGACCAGATGATGGTGGATGTGACCGGTATCCCGGACATCCACGAGGGCGACGAAGCCATCCTGTGGGGCGGCAGCGTCAGTGATACTGCCGAGACCATCGCCCGCAAGACCGACACCATTTCTTACGAGGTGCTGTGCGGCGTGTCCCGCCGCGTGCCCCGCGTCTACCTCGAGCACGGAAAGATCGTGGATGTCGAGGATTGGATACTGGAAGCTTAAATTTCTCCCGGAGGAACTACATGGCAAGAGACAATATCCGCAATTTCTGCATCATTGCACACATTGACCACGGCAAATCCACCCTGTCGGACCGTATTCTGGAGCTGACCAAGAGTGTGGACGAGCGCACCATGGAAGACCAGATTTTGGACAACATGGACATTGAGCGCGAGCGCGGCATCACCATCAAGGCCCGCGCTGTCACCATGAACTATACAGCCAAGGACGGCAAGACCTACGAGTTCAACCTCATCGATACCCCGGGCCACGTGGACTTTGCCTACGAGGTCAGCCGCAGTCTGGCCGCCTGCGAGGGTGCCATCCTTGTGGTGGATGCCACCCAGGGCGTGGAAGCTCAGACGCTGGCCAACACCTACATGGCGCTGGAGCATGATCTGGAATTGGTGCCCATCCTGAATAAGATCGACCTGCCCAGCGCCCACCCGGACGAGGTGGCGCAGGAGGTGGAGGACGTGATCGGCCTGCCCTGTCTGGATGCGCCCCGCGTCTCTGCCAAGACCGGCCTGAATGTGGATCAGGTGCTGGAGCGTGTCGTCACCGACATTCCTGCTCCCACCGGCGACCCGGATGCCCCGCTGAAGGCGCTGATCTTCGACAGCATCTACGACAGCTACAAGGGCGTTATCGTCTATATCCGTGTGTTTGAGGGCACCGTGAAGCCCGGCGATACCATCCGCATGATGGCCACCGGCGCGGAGTTCACGCTGGTAGAAGTGGGCCACATGGGTGCTACCAACCTTTCTCCCTGTGCCCAGCTGCAGGCTGGTGAGGTCGGCTATCTGACCGCCAGCATCAAGACCGTGCAGGACACCCGCGTGGGCGATACCGTCACGCTGGCCAATAATCCCACCGCCGAAGCACTGCCCGGCTACCGTCAGGTCAAGCCCATGGTGTTCTGCGGCATCTACCCCGCCGACGGTGCCAAGTACCCCGACCTGAAGGACGCACTGGAAAAGCTGCAGCTGAACGATGCTTCCCTCACCTTTGAGCTGGAGACCAGTGCGGCGCTGGGCTTCGGTTTCCGCTGCGGCTTCCTTGGCCTGCTGCACATGGAGATCATCACCGAGCGGTTGGAACGCGAGTTCGATCTGGATATCATCACCACCACGCCCAGCGTGCGCTACCGCCTTACCCTGACCGACGGCACTGTGGAGATGATCGACAATCCTTCCAGCTACCCCGACCCCTCCAATATCGTCAAGCAGGAAGAGCCTTTTGTGGATGTGCACCTGTACACCCCCAACGACTATGTGGGCGGCCTGATGGATCTGTGCCAGAACAAGCGCGGCGTGCTGATCGACATGAAGTATCTGGACGATGTGCGCGTTGATCTGCACTATGCTCTGCCGCTGGGCGAGATCGTGTACGACTTCTTTGATGCCATCAAGAGCCGCAGCCGGGGCTACGCCAGCTACGATTACGAGTTTAAGGAGTACCGCGAGAGCGACCTTGTCAAGCTGGACTTCCTGCTCAATGGCGACCCTGTGGACGCGCTGTCCATGATCGTGTTCCGCGATAACGCCTATGCCAAGGGCCGCCGCATCTGCGAGAAGCTGCGGGATAACATCCCCCGAAACCTGTTCGAGATCCCGGTACAGGCTGCCATCGGCGGCAAGATCATTGCCCGTGAAACGGTCAAGGCCATGCGCAAGGACGTGCTTGCCAAGTGCTACGGCGGCGACATCTCCCGCAAAAAGAAGCTGCTGGAAAAGCAGAAGGAAGGCAAAAAGAAGATGCGTCAGCTGGGCAGCGTTTCCCTGCCCAGTGAAGCCTTTACCGCTGTGCTCAAGCTGGACAGCGACGACGATTAAACTTTATAGATCAAAGAGAACCCGCGCTCTGGTATGCTGCAATGCACCCAGCGCGCGGGTTCTATCTGTTTTTTCACAATCTCAGTTTACAACAAAAAATGAGATAGGCACCCCCTTTCGGGGAAACCTATCTCATTTTTTTGTTGGGACTATTTTGCAACAGTCCCTTTACGTTGGGGCGTCAGGGGGCCGCTTACAGTCTCTTGACTGCTCTTTTCCGATTTGCTTCTGCCCGGATTATACATGATTTCAGTGCGAAAGTCATCGAAACCTGCGCGAAACGTTCTTGAATCTGCGTGAACGAATCATCTGGGCAGCAAAAAAGCCCCGGAAAGGCTGTCTGGCTGCCTTCCGGGGCTGCTGTGAAAGATGACTGCATCAGTAATACTTTTCAGTCAAAAAGTACTACTGATACACTGCTTCAAGGGCTTTCTCACTCACTTTTCTGCTTCAGGCGGGCGTATTCGGCATCGGCCTGAATGGCTGCAGAGGTGAAGCTGTTGTTGTTCCACCAGCTGATCAGCGCGGCCACGGTGGTGATGCCGGCGGTCACCAGCTGTTCCACAGTCTGGCTCTCAATGGGCAGCATAGGTTTGCCCAGAGCGCTCAGCACCTGATTGGTCAGGGCAAGCAGTAGCACAGCGGTGCGGGCGATGGTGGCGGCAGAAATTTTACCAAAGTTCATATCAATTCCTCACTTTCTCATTTTGTTCAAGGTCAGCGATGCGGTGGTTGGCCACCTTCATCTGTTCTTCTAAAATCGGTACGCGGCGGGCAAAATTGTTATGCTCGCGCACCTCGCGGGTCAGCTCTTCGAGCTTGGTGTCGGTCACGGCCTGACTGCGGCTGTTGGCGATCAGCACGCCGATCAGGGTCACGGCCCCGGCAATGACAGCGGATAAGATCGTTTCCATTCCGTTCACCGCCTTTACCCGACCCACCGGCTTTTTGCTTTGCGCACATCCACATGGACAAAGCCTTTTGCGGGGTAGCGGCCGATGCCGCCGGTGCCGGGCAGCAGGGTCTCGGCGTAGGCGGCAAGCTGCTCCACCGGCACACCGGGCACCCGGATATCCGCGGCACGGCCATACTGATGCTGGCTGTAAACCGCCCCGCCCACAGCCCTGTTGTGTGCAGCGGTGCGGTAGCCGCTGGTAATGACCACCGGTGCGCCAAAATGGTCACGGATGGCCTGCAGCACCTGCACCAGTTCGCTGTCCACAAACAAAGGGTCGGTGCCGTCTTTGCAGGCAAATTCCTTTGCGCGGAAGCTGCGGCTCAGCAGCGTTTCGCCATCCCTTGCGCGGGAGTAAACGTTAAGCATGGCCGTCCTCCTGCAGCAGCGCTGCCACGGCATCCCTCAGCCGGGCGGGCACATCCTCCAGCATTTTGATGCCCTTGCGGATCAGGGCCGCATAGATCCTTGCCATTACACACCACCTCCTTCGTACAGTTCACACAGGGCCAGCTGCAGGTCGGTCAGCTGGCAGGTCAGGCTGGCAATCGTCTCGGGCAGACGGGCTGCTTCCTCGGCCTGCTGGCGCTCTTTTTCCCGCGCGGCCAATTCTTCTTCCGTATAGCGGATGTATCTCTGCACCGGCACCTGTTCGGTCCATGCGGCCTGCGCAGGCACGCCCGGCACGTCGATGACCTTCCGCACATCCCTGCCGCCGCCGGGATACTCCGTTACGGTCTCGTAGTGGCTCACTTCTTCCACGCCTTCCACGGCGGGGTGCTCCACTGGCTCGGTGTCGTCCACCAGATACCCAAGCGTCAGGTCAGGGTTTTCAATGGCTGCGCCGTTCTCGTCAATGATCTTCATGGTTCAAAACCTCCTTTCTCAGGCCACGCGCCGCCAGATGTGCACATAGTAGGCGGCAGGCTGCACGGTGGCGCTGCGGCCGTAGATGGCATTAGACTTGGACGCATCCAGACTGAACTTATATACATCAGAAAAGGAATTGTATTCGCCCGTAGATGCGATCAGATCGCCGGCAGTGAATGCGCCGGATACCTTATGTTCACCCTTTTTTACATCCGCGACAAAAGAGCCTGTGATGTTCGGCAGTCCGGCCTTTACTGTTGTGCCCGCTGCGTGGCTACTGCTGGCACCCATCAGCACGCGCTCCGATGCGATCTGCTCCCATGTGCCGCCAAACAGGGCGGCAGGGCTGGTGGGGTCGGTGCTCTGGTAGATGCTGCCCACCGGGTATAGGTTGTCCAGCCGTTTTTTGTCTGCGGCGCTCATCAGGCCTGCCTCGCTCTGGGTGGCTGCGCTGTAGGTGTGGTCAGTAAAAACGGCGTTGGCCGGTACATCCTTGCCCAGCGAGTGAGTGCAGGCCACCGGCTTGCCGCCGCTGATATATACCGGTTTCGTCGCACTGCCCGCGGTTGCGGTATCGAGTTTGACGGCACTGTTGGCCGACCCGCCAGCGCTGTCGGACCCGGCATAATTGTGGGTGTGGCTCTTGGCTGCAAACACAACATCCGCCTTGCCCTTGATATACGCCCACAGGGCGCTCATAGGCCTGCGGTGGTAAGTGGTCGTTGTGTCTCCGCCGCCGACATACTGGCTCACATAGTAGTCCGCATCCTGCGGGGTGGAGCTGCCCGTGCTCAGCGTGTTGATGAGTGCGCTCAGATCGTGGGTGTGGGTCGTGTCGCTCTTTTGGGACAGAGCGTTGGAGACCTCGGTCTTGTCGGCCTTTCCTGCCAGCGCATCACCGGTCGCTTTTGCATCAGCAGGGGCACCCTCAGTGGACAGGGTTGAATCAGTTCCGACATAAATCTTAGCTTTTTCAGCACTCTGAGCTGCGGAGGCTGCACAATCTGCAGCATTATTCTCGCTTTTCAGTGCGTTAGATTCACTCGCTTGAGCTGCAGCTGACGACGCAGCAGCATTTTCCTCACTGACTTTGGCAGCAGATGCGCTTGAGGCTGATGCGGAAGCGCTGGATGCACTTTCAGATGCACTAGAAGCGCTGTCAACAGCAGAATTTGCAGAGTTTTGTGCACTCTGTTTAGCTGCATTTTCGGACGCAAGAGCTTCTATAGCTCTGCTGGCAGCATTTTCCTCACTGGCTTTAGCAGCGGATGCGCTTGAGGCTGATGCGGAAGCGCTGGATGCACTTTCAGATGCACTGTCTGCACTCTGAGCGGCGCTTTCTTTTGACTCGGCTGCGCTGGTTGCGCTTGCATTTGCGGAGTCGGCGCTAGATGATGCACTGCTGGCAGAAGATTCTGCTGAGGTCTTACTTGCCACCTCAGAATTTGAAGCGGCGGTTTGACTGTTTGCAGCAGCGACTTCACTAGTATGAGCATTATCCTCGCTTTGTTTTGCAGCAGAAGCGCTATTGGCAGCTGCATTACGAAAATCTTCGGTATCTTGACGCAGGTTCAAAACATAGTCAGCCTTTATTGCAAGTGCGTCAAGAACATCATCAGACAAACCGCACATGGGACGCCAATTATTGCTTGAATCAAGCATGTATTGTCGTGCTTCACTTATGCAATATGCTGTACTCATCGGACGAGCATACTTTTTGACGACATAAGTTTTTCCCGTAGATGTGCGTGTAGGCAAAGAATCAATGTCAGCAACATTGTCAACATAAAATTCATACCATGCAAAGTCTGAATTCTCAAGCTTTGTATTGGCAACAAGAATGGCCATTGCTTCTCCTTTCAGTGGACACCAACCGTCTTTGCAAATTTCGCAAGCGCCCTTTTCTCAATTTCAAGGAATTCGTCGTACTCCCAAGAGGGCAGGATCGACAGAGCGTCCAACTCCGGCAGTTCCGCTTTGATGGGCAGGCAGTCCCCAATTTCGATATACCGGTGATTATAATAATAGGCACTCGCAAGGACACGGGCCTTGTGTGCCCAGCAAATAGAGGTGGTACGCTTATTGGCTGTACCAAACACCTCATAATTCATGCCAGAACACCAGCCGCACCCTGCAGACACAGGGCATTCCAAGCATTCTTTTGGAGACTGTGTTGTACGAGTAATTGCGTCAAGATCCGCTTTTACACGTTTTTGCTCATCAGTGACATATAGTCCATCGTAGACGCTTCCGAAGCGGACTTTCTTGGCTTTTTCCACACCAATGCTGATAGGAGCATATCGAATACATGGATAAGCGCTCCCATCCGGCGCAAACGATAACATAGCGCCTGTGCCACCGCAGAAATTCTTGTCGTCTTTAGCTTTTCCGCCGAGCAGACTATCGAGAATCGTGACAACAACATCCAGTTTGTTGTCTACAATGTAGTCGGACACGATCTTCAGCTGCTCATACAGAGACCGTCCATCTGCAGGCGTATACACAGGTTCATATGCGTAGTTACAAGCGACATCAGAGCATCCTTCATCTAACATCATCTTGAGACTATCGGAAATGTACGGGAATGACCCGGGAACAAAAGTCATTTTGCTGTTGGCCCATCCAAAGCGGCGCTTTCCATCTTGAAATGCGGCCCATGCTTTTGCAAAGCTCCCGTTACCGTGTTCATCGAGGCGGTACATATCGTGAAGATCCTGAACGCCGTCAATGCTAATCGTGATTGACATGAGGTCGTGATACTTTTCAATCAAATGCTGCGCTTCAGAGCTAAACCAGAGTTGACCATTCGTAGCAAAAGAGATCCTTGTGAACGGAGCAAGTGGAATGTCGCGACGGAAGCATTCGGAAAACCAGTAATCACAGATTTGTTCAATCAAAGTGGCCTCAAGCAGCGGTTCTCCGCCGATAAAGTCGAGAACGACAGCCCGTGTATTCCAGTTGATGAAGTCCGAATCGTTGCGTTCGTACTGGTCAAGCAAGTAATCAACAATTTTTCTGCCGGTCTCGACGCTCATATGCTCCGATCCCTTGTGATGCTCATAGCAATAAGAACACCGAAGATTGCAGCCGTTCGTAACCTGAAATGTGATATTGCGGCATGCACTGCTGGTTTCAGGAAGGTCTCGGCAGTACAGTCTTTGGACTGTATTTCCGTAGTCCTCAAATCTCTTGTTTTTCAAGGAGATGGACCTCCTCCCTGCCGAAATCGAATTGGTATCGGACATATCGCGGATCGTTCAGGTCGATATACCGCGAAACGACGGTATCCTGTGCCATTTTAAGCTTCATTTGTGCAGCTCTGCACAGCTCTGCATAATGCATAAGGATCTTGGTCGTTTCAGGGTTCGCATTGGCATTCAGCTGTCGGCTGAGAACCGCCATGAGCGACTCATACGACTGTGCCTCATAAAAAGCACGCTCTACAGTTTCGCTCTCGATGGTAGTCAACTCTACAATTTTCATACTCTTTCCCTTTTCAGATCTCAGCAGGCATCAATTTTCGGAAGCCTGTCTGCAATCTGGCTGTACCGTTCCCGAATTTTGTTCATGGACACCATGGCATTTGTCAAAGCCCGCAGATTGCTGTTGAAGTCAAGCCTCAGATATTCAGTCAAGATGCGAAGAGCAAACCACATGGCAAAGATATCAGCATCTTCAGAACAACGGTAATCGCCAGCGCCGAGTAATGCGTCCTTACATTTCAGATCTTTGGTGACAGGATTTGCTGCAAAATTAAAAGTTCTCGATGCCAGCCCAAGAGCCAGCAGGTTTCGGCGCTCATCAGAAGCACTCTCGATTTTGCAGGCTTGCAAAGCGGAGTCCACGACTGTAAGGCAGTAGATAAACCAGTCATCAAAGTCTGTTGCGTCGATAGCACAAAGAGCGCCAGCATATCCAAGACACCAGAAAAGCTTATCTTCGCCGTTAGGAGCGGCAGACAAGAGCACACTCCAGTCATCGACATCGATGGTGGCCTTTTGAAGGAGCTTAATGATCGGCAGATTTCTGAGATACGATGCATCTGCATCTGAGTCGCCGTTACTTGCATAATGAATAGTAGCGTCCATCTTTTCCTCCTGTATTTTTTAAAATAAGAATCCAGAACAGCTCGTGCAGCCACCGGAACACGATCCAGAACATCCATCGCAGCTTGAATCGCAACCACTTGTGCACTGTGAGCCACAGTGACTGTTGCAATCCCCTCTGCAGCTATCAGAGCATCCGCTCTCGCAATTGAACATGCATCCAGATCCAGAACAGCTATCTTGACAGCTGTTGGCACAGTAAGAACTGCATCCTGAAGTGCATTGCCCGGTGCAATCATCAGCACAATTGGTGCTGCAGCTTCCCTCGCAGGAACTTGAACAACCATCACATGAACCGGAGCATCCGCCACTACAGGTTGTCTTACAGTTTCTTGTGCAGCTATCGGCACAGGCTGCTGTGCATGTACCTGTACATTTTCCAACGCAGTTGCCAGTGCAGGAATTTACGCAGGTGCCCATGCAAGTGCCGGTACATGTTCCTCCGCAAGTATTTGCACATGCTTGCGTGCACGTTCCAGTGCATGTCCCGGTGCACAATCCAGAGCATGTTGTCTTGCAGCCACCAACGCAATCATCTGCGCAAGTCGCAACGCAAGAGTCTAAACAACCACCCGTGCAGCTACCGGTACATCCAGAACACGAGGAATAGCAACCAGTTGTGCAAAGACCGGAGCATGCTCCTGCGCATCCGCTTGATGAGGATGTCTCCTCGACCGAACTGAGTTCACTGAGCATCGATGCAGCTTGAGCCAGTACATCGGCAGTAACCTTGTTTCCATTTTCAGGTACAATGGATGAACCCGTAATGGCGCTCAAAGGCTGAGTGAGCTTCTGAATGTGTTCATTTCTGATAGTTTCTCCTACTGCAATAGCATTTGAAAACTCTTGTTTGTATGAAGCCATGCTGCCAACGCTCTGCCCACGCGCTGTTCCCTCAGCTTTTCCGCGACGGCCAAGCTCAGCATCAAGTGCTTTCTTTATTTCAGAAAAGTCAGAAGCGTAGCACCGTGAATCCTTTTTTATCATCACTTACCCCCTACTCTGACTTTTACCAGTCTAAGATCTGTTCGGTCATCGCCTTCACAAGCATAGCCAACAATTTTATCGGTCGGGCAGGATTCACACGAACCAACGGCACGTCCGATTCCTGGCGTTTCAGACAAAACAATGTAGTCACCCGTGTGAACAGGCCCGATCACTTTGGTATGCACACGGCCAGCAAGAGAAACAGGAATAAAAGAGGGCAGGTTTTCCGCAAGGAAATCCTGCCCTTCTCTAACTTTATTGCCGCCGATAAGCATTGCAAACTCATCAGTGTGGACTCCAGCGATACGGTCAGACAAATTCGTTGCCTTGATGTATCGTTCAGTCTGACTGCTGGTATCGAGAGCAACGATGTCGCCCGGTTCTGTTTGTTCGCCACGCGGCATCAACTCTGCATAGTCGTTATAAACTGCATCGTAGACTCGCTTTGCATTGATATCACCAGATACCGTCAAAGATTTAAGATGCGCGTCTCCTGTTGACAAAACATAATGCGCGGTTCCGTTTGCAAAGTAAACATCACCAGTGAACGTACCGCCGGCTGTCTGCATTGCGCCAATATTTGCACACGCCTCAGAAGCGGTAGTGGCATATGTTCCACCTCGTTCGATGGGCAATGTTCCGACTTCAATGTCGTCTGCAGAATGCTTATGGTCTGCAGACGCATATTCATAGCCATGTTTTCCGTCAAGCATATCGGCATTGCATCCCCGCATCAGGCCAAACGCTGAAAGCAGCGCTACAATTTGTGCTGCCGTGAAGCTGTTCTTTGGCAACGCGCTGTTTGCCGTCATTTTTACCGTAGAAAGGTCCGAGATTGCCTGATTGAGCAGCGCGCTCAGGATATATGTCACCATGTTGAACTGCTGGCTTGTGGGCTTGCCATTCAAGCCGCCGACAATAGCGGCCCAGCCACCCTTCCAGTCTTCCAGCGAAATCTCCTGTTTAACGCCGCCTGCGGAAAAAGCCACCGTGGAATAGTCTCCGAGCGCTCCCGCGCGACCTTCTGCCATAAAATCACCCCCTGTTAATTGATGGACTGTGCGAACCGGCCCTCGCCGAAGCCCGCAACTCGCGGATTCAGATCTACAAAACCAAAGGTTTCTGCGTCTTCCGTTGAGCAATCCACACGGACTTTGACTCCCGCCGGGCGCACGATGAGGTCATGCGTGCCCAAGATGGAAAGCACCATGTCGGAAAATGGTGCTGAAACGGACAGAAAAATCGTAGCGGGAACATCCCGGCGCTCGCTGTAGACAACCTGCGTTGCTCCAAAAATAATTTTGGTTGCTTCGATGATTTCATCCGGCGTGCACCGGCACGAGTTGACGAAAGCCTTATATTTCAGGCAGATGCGGTAAATATCGTCATCATCTGCCAGTTCACGGCTCCCGATTATTGCCCCCGCTTGCTGTCGAGTCAAGCACACAAGCTGGCCAAGTCTGTCCAGCCAGATTCCGGCACAGGCATCGAAATCGTTAAGTTTTTCCAGCGTTCCCAGAAAAAGTGATGCGTTTTCATACTCCGGTGCAACCGCCCAGATGATGCCATCAAGGTTTGACATCTTTTCTACTCTGAGAGGTGTTTCCTGCAATACTTCGTAGCCCATCAAACCACCTCTTTACTGGAAAATTGTAAGATCCACTTTCCGGCTGAGTTCTTGCGATAAATCGCAGGCGGGTCAATGATTCTGGCCACGCTCCCCATTTCGCAGTCTGCCGGAAGATTTTTCAGGTCATCGGCGGTATCGCAGATGTAATCGCCCAGTTTGCTTTCCTCATACGATTCCAGCTGGAACTGCATCGGCAGTTTGCCGTACATCTCCTTATACGCATCGATCATATTTTCACCACCCGGATTCCGTTCATGCTGATAACCGGCTGCTGATTGATTTTGACGGGCACGATGCCAGTAAGCATCGAACTATCTGCCGTTCCATCAATGTCCGGTTTTTCGCTCAGTAAGCCGCGGATTTCGACATAATCAACGCCGGACACGGCCTCCATGATGGGACGGATGAATTTTTGCAGACGAATCGTAGTTCCAGCGGATGGGGATTCTTCCATCAGGAGCGATTTTATTCTTGTCGCATAATCATCATCCAGCCCGCCGGAACTTGTAACGGAAACCGACAGAAGCAGGTAAACGTCATTCACCCGCGTAAATTCCAGATACTGACGATTTCCATTGACATCCGTAGCATAGGCGTAGTGGCTCCCATACGCTCGGATGCCGCCCGCCTTGTTTTTCCAGATGATGTTTGCCACATCTTCATCGCTACCGCCCTGCACCACAATTTCGATGCTGTGCGGTGGTCTGCCTGCTGCATCCACCGTGTCGTTGTAGTTCTCGTATCCGGCCGCAAAAGTAACGCCATCCACATCGCTATACAGAAGGGACACGATGCTTGCAACGGTGCCCGTACCGCGGCTCGCAACGCGGTTCGTATAGCTGGATATGGCCTCGGCATCAGTTTGCGTGAGCCGTCCTTTGATTGGCGGAATCTCGTTTGTGCAGGATGTCCAGCCATCGACCGTAGTGACAATTTGTGTGATAACGCCATCTGCAAGCACAAAACTTCCATATTCGGCGCTTTCAAACAAAATATTGCTTGTTACCTCGGTCACTGTAATGTACTTGCAAAGCGATGCCGAAAAGCTATCGGATGCACCTGCCGCCGTAAGAACGATAGAATGTTCTCCCTGCTCATCAGCTTCGTCCGAAACCGAAATCCCGAATTTTGCAAGCGCTTCAAAGCCCTGCATGGCCGCAAGCATCTGGGAGTACGCATCACTGTATGACGTGACCGTCATTTTCTTGGTGATGCCGGAACTTTCTGCATACGTTCCAACTTCTCCGCTGGTCGCATTGCGGGAAACGCCAAAATCGAACGTAAACTCTCCTGAAATGCTCTCAATTGGCCGAATAGAGAGACGCCGCCAGTTAGAACTGGAAATCGTAGATGCACTGGCCGCTTGGAATGTTCTCTGCGGACGGTTGCTCGACTGGATCAGTGCGCCAACAGGAATTACCGTTCCTTCCTGACCTGTGCAGGAGATGGAATACTTGGTCTTTGCTTGGCCGATACGGCTTACGCCGCCAACCTGCATTACGTTGTCCAAGGCTACCCCTCGTGCAGTGTTCGGGAAAAGCTGCTGGCATGCAGCAGCAAAGGCTTCCCAGAGCTCCGCAGGGGCATCGGCAAAAATCGTAAAGAGGACATTCATCACGCTTTGCGGATTTTCCGATGGGTCAACCCCGACTTCATCCTTGAACCTTTTGCAGATATCGCTATAGATTTCGTCCAGGCGGCGCATTTGAAAGCCTTTATCCGTCACTCCGTAATCCGGCATGGGACAGCTCCACCTCGCTTTCTATTTCTCCCTCTGTTGTGGATGCAGTAAAAGACGCACGCAGCGTCCGGCTCTTTGCGTCCTTTATCAGGCTGATGCTCCCGACCCCCGTTACACCGTCCACCGCCAAAATCTGGTCCCGTAGGGACTTTTCAATTAGCGCACGGTTCGGAGTTTTTACGAGAATCGTTTCAAAATAAGGCGTGCCCATGGCCGTATTGAACACCCATTCGCCTTTGATCCACCGCAGGCGGATTTGAACCCCCTGCTTGACTGCATCAATAATTTCAAAATCGCCTGCGTCGTTGATAAGTAAATCTCCATCAGTAGCAAGCGCAAGGTCTTTTAAAGCCATTACTGCGGGCCTCCTGTCTTTCCGTGTACGCCAACATGGGTATGCGTATTCATTACGATGCCGCCAAGTACCAGCGTACCAGAAATGTTCACGTTTCCTTGCACCTGAATGTTGCCTTTGATTTCCGTATTGCCGGTAATATCAAGCAACGGAGTGGTGATTTTGGTACTGCCATCCGTCACCTCGATTTCGGAACCGCCTCTTTGAACAAAGACAGAACCGTCTTTCAAGGTTATGGTTGTGTCCTGCTTTTTCAGTTCGATGCAGTCTTTCTTGACCGTGATGGTCGCAGTCGGTGCGAACATCACCGCTGCATCCTCGCTTCCGGCACGCTTCACCTGCTCCCCAGCAGAAGAAGAAAGGCCTGGGAGCAGTGTAGCGTTAGACAGATCCCACTTCAGGTCTGTTCCAGACCCGCCCTCGCCAAAAAGTGCAATACATCCATCGCCGGTATGCACTGGAAATGCAAAGCCAATTGTTCCTCCGGCACCCGTTGGCATCAAAATGACCGTACCAGAGATTTTAGGGTAATTGACCTCCCTGTTATCGTCCGTTGTAATCTTTAGGTCCGGCGTGAGTTCGGCGTTGAAGTTGTCAGAAACGCTCCCGACTTTTGCAGGCGCGGACGTGTGGATATTGTCTTCGGCATACTGTCTCACGATGCTTTCAACTTCTTCGTAAACATCCTGCCGCACGTTATTTCACCTCCACAAACTGTCCAACGCACTGCCAATCGTCTCCCTCGGTATCGCCAGAGAACTTGATTTTTGCAGCCCGATAATTCCCCTTGTACTTTCGGGATTCCACCTTCACATAGTCGTCCACCTGAATGTGGCCGTTCAGTGAATATGTGACCTCGATGCCTTTTTTCGCTTTTCTTTTTGTCGTATTGGAAGATGCCTTTTTGCCGCCGGACAAGGATTTGCTGCTGGTCGATGCGGATTCAAAGACCGGTTTTGGAGAACCAATCATACCGGAATCCGCGGACAGGACATAAGCCGCCATAGTCAGCGGTTCATCCAGCGCACAAATCTGGATGATTCCGTTCTGAACGCTCCAGCGAAGCTTGCTTCTGTCGCACAAGCGGCCGATCAGGGTCTTTCCCGTTCCAACAAAAGCAAAATTCTTGAAGTCAATCATCTTGGCATTGGGGGAAAGTTTGACTTCGCACCCCATTTCCCGGGCACAATCACGCACGATTTTCTCGCCGTTCACGCTGTCGGCATAGCTAAGGCTCAGCGTGGTATCTCTGGCCGAAGTAAAGCTGTCCACAAATTCGATTGTGGTCTGCTGGTCAGCTCCGTTCGTATCTGTTTCAAAATACGTCAGGGAGCCGCCCATAATCACAGGGAGGTCGTCCCCGTAACCAGCCCGAAGTTCAATTAGGCAGTCCTCCTGCTCCAGAAGTCTCAAAGTTTCGTCTGAAAGATTCCAAAGCGTGATTTTTCCCGTATTGGAACTCGAACCATCTCCGACCTCGCACGAAAACGAGCACCGGATTGCTCTGCCGGTGTCCTCATTGGGCTTTCCGACTTCCCGGCCGACAGAGTTGTTCTTTCCGATGCGCACCCGGTATTGCCTATTCCAGATATCCATACGTCAAACTCCCAACTGCTTGGCAGGAAGGTAAAGAAGCTTGGCCAAGCCATTTTTGAAATCGTCGCGGCCAATTTCTTCATTCTCGGTTTGAACGCCAAGAACGCCCGGCGGGCCACCTTGAACCTGATAATAGAAATTCCATATCGCTCCTGGCACAAGACGTGCCATGCCGATAATGATATTCATTTCTGCATCATAGATGCTCAGCATCCAAAAACCGCCGTATGCGTTCCATGTCAGGCGAAGATTATAATACACTTCGTCGAGGTTCACCCTCATAATAGAATCATTTCGGTCCGGCACAGAGATTTCATAATATTCCAAATCCATTCTCTATACCTCACTTAAAAAGTCCTATTGCCTTGGCTCCAGCGCAAAGCAGGCTGCTGCGGGAGGTCTGCTTTCCGCTGTCAGAGGATTTTGCCGAAGATGTGCTTTTTTGGCTTGCGCCGGTGTTCTTCTTCGATGTTCCTCCGCGAACGTACTTGATGCTGATATTGGCAGTTTCCGTAGAGTTGATGGACACCTGCTTCAATTTCAGGGCAATCTTCTCGCTCCCGCTTATTTCCTTCGGGAATGTAATGCTCTCGATGCAGACATTTTCGTAGCTGTCGCCGCCTGCGGTAAAAGTCACCGGCTCCTTTTTCTTCCAAATCTGGCGGAGTTCTTCAATTGCGCTCTCCACCCGGCTCGATGATGCAGCGTGCTGCTCTGCCCATGTAATAGGCGAATTGCTAATCACGGCTTCTACGTCAAGCGTAACGGGTTCAAGGCAGACATTATCGCTGACGGAGTACCCTTCCTCTGTAGCATAATCGGGAATTTTGCTCGACAAGGTTTCCGGGCGCTTGATGATTGCATCGAACTCAAAATCGCCAAGGCGTGCGGGTTGCGTGGCGTGCATAAGCATCACCTCCCGTATTTAAGTGCCCGCGCAAGATCATCCGTAGACTGGCCAGACTGGGAATGTACCTCAGATTGCAGCTTGGATGCGGCGTTCCGGTCACTCACATTGAATGTATAGCTTTGTCGGTTTTCCTGTTTTACAGCGATGTTTTTGGTGTTAGTAGTTTGCGCGATTGGCCGCTGCGATGCCGTTGTTATAGATACCGGCCTTCCCCCCGAAATAAACGCGCTGGCAGCATTTCTGCTTGCGGCAGCGCCCCCAGAAGAAGCCTGCGCCCCTGTCGGTGATTTCCCATTGCTTGTGCGGCCGCTGCCACCAGAGGACTTTCCTCCTCCCACGCCTCTAGAACCAGACGAATTCTTATCAGAACCGTTCCCTTCATCAGAATCATCGGGATCATCACCATTTCCACCGGTAAAGAAATTTTTTACGCCGTTCCACAGGTTTTTAGCCCAGGTGATTTTATCGCCGAACCAGTCAAAGAATCCTTTCAGCCAATCCCAGATTGCCTGTGCGCTTTCTTTCAGTGGTTTCCATGTTTCGCCAAAAGCAGCGCGTCCCAAACCATTCAGAATATCGAGGAAATCTTGCCACAGTTCCTTACAGCCTGTCAGGAATTGCGTCCAATCTCCGGTCTGAAAGCCGGTAATTAAGCCAGCCAGGAGGTCGAGCAGGTGCCCGCCCAATGTGATGATGTCTGCGGTCAGGTCAACCAGTCCTTGCCAAAGGGCTTGCAGAACAACTAAAATCGAGCCCTTGTGCTCCTCCCAGAACCGTCCCAGCGAATCAAGAGCGTCTCGGCCAAACTGCTTTGCTCCCTCGAAGAACGCACTGATTTTCTCTCTCAATGCGTCAACATCAACACCAGCCTCGCTCAGGAGCCGCCCAAAGACGCTATCGCCGCCCTGCAGGAAGGTAAAAACATCTTCCAGCACAAGGAACAGCAAGAGCCATTTTGCGGCCGCAAGGGCAGTTTGCAGATTAAATCCTTGCAGGAGTTTCACTGCGCCCGCTAAGAAAGACAAAATCTTGCTTCCGTTGGTTGCAAGGAACAGAGCTGTGGCGACCATCACGATCAGCTTCAGCAGCTGTTCTACGCCGCCAAGTTTCTCGGCAATATTTTTCAGCCACGAAGTCAGCCGCTGTGCCTTTCCCATCAGGAAATCGCTTATGGTTTTTATTGCTTTGCCAATACTGGTTGTGATGCTAAGCATGTCATCTGCGCCTGCAAGCCAAAGCCCCCACTGATTTCTGACATAAGTAAGAGCGTCCCCGATGCCGAAACCGAGTTCATCAAAGTTCTTTTGAATGTCGCTTTCTGCCGCAAAGAACGCTTCTTTCAGTTGCTTTGCGGAAAGTTTTCCGCTCTCGGCCAGATTTTGGAGTTGCTTTTCGGACACTCCCATTGCAGACGAAATAGCTTTCACAACCTCCGGGGCAGCTGTTTTTAAGTTAGAAAAGCCAGATTTGTCCAGCTTACCCGAAGACATAGCCTTTTGCAGTACGCTCATGGTGTTGTCAAGATTTGCTTCTCTGCCGGAGCCTTTTTCCAGCTTTTCGACAAGCGAAACAAACTTCACAGCATCATCAACCGGGAACAGTTTACTGTTCAACTGCACCAGCTTTGTCACATCTCCGGCCATGACCCCGTATTCTTCACGACAATCCTGAGCCCCTTGCAGAATCTTCTGCTGGATATCCGCTTGGTCTCCCATCTCGCGGGTTGCCCCGCGGATGGTATCGTTGATACTGCCAAATTCCTCTGCAAGACTAGCAAGCTTAGTAAAGGAAAAGCCGATGCCGATTGCGCCAAGTGCTTTAGCTGCAAAGCCTTTTACTTCGCTGATAGCGCTTTTTGCGTCATCAACAGAGCTTTTATCGACCTTGAACAGAATTTGATTGACGAACTTTCCGATTACAGTTTCCTTTGCCGCCACTTATGTATCCCCCCTTCTGTCCTCTTGGCTTTTGGCGTACTCAATGTCCCGCTGCATCATAATCAGGTCGTAAAGTTTTAGCATTTCATCCAGATTATAAACATAGGTCAGTTCGTACATCGAAGCCACCCGCTCACGAATCAGGGTATACATAATCCATTCAAGGTTCGTTACTCTGTCGTTGTCGAACTCTCCGTACTGTTCGAGCTGCCCGCCCGGCGCACTTTGATAAGGCCTCCAAAGAGGGTGCTCGCATCTTTGAAAAAACCGCTGAAGTTTAAGCGAATGACCTCAGCACAAAGATTGAGCATTCCGGCGAGGTACTGGCAGAAGATTTCATCAAAATCATCCTCGCCCATGACCTCATAAGTGTTTTTCTCCGGATCCAAAACGCGGATGTTGCTGTGATCCAGCAGAAGCTCACTCACCAGTTTGCTCAATGCGTTGCCATTGATGCGGGCAAGCGCCTTGACCAGCGAATCTTTATCCATGTCCATGCCGTCAAACATTTCCATGTCGACGGCATCCTTATCGTCGCTAGCAACCGACACGGTGCCCAGAATCGGCAGGATGATAGCTGCAACATCGCCAAAAATGTAGGTGGCATCCTTGGCGCCGAATGGGCGAACCTTGAACTGGTATTCGCCAACCGTAATGTCGCGCATCTCCATGCGTTTCATTTTCATATCAGGTTTCCTCCTTTCAGTTCTTCGGCTCCATCTTACCAACAGCCCGCAGCGTCCACTCCTGACTCTGGCCGGTCTTACCGTAAGCGCACGGGGCAGGCTTGGAAACCCATGCCTTGGATGCCGTGAAATCCGGGTTAGCCCCCAGATCCTTGACCTGCATATTGAAAAGTCCGTTGCCCGGGGTCTGCTTATTGTTGTTGTACTGCTTTAGAAGCCACTGGTTCGTCTTGGAGCCATACTGAAGAACCAGCTTCACCTCAAAGCGGGGATCGTCAGGGATAGAGATAACTACCTCTCCATCTGCACCGACTTCGTCGGTCACGCCATCGCCCTGCGGGGTAATGGTGATAAAGGAATCTTCGGCAAAGCCGGAGGGGATATGCGTTCCCATAGAACAGATGATGTTCTTTGGGGAATAAACGGTAACATCTCCGCGCATCTAGCTGTTCTCCTTTCTCAATAATTCAGCGTACCGCTGATTTTTGCAGCAATCAGGGCACCAGCCAGATTTGCTGTCCATGTCACGCCGGTAAGCTTGCGGCTCTTACGGGTGGCAGCATCCAAATCGGCCGCGCGGGGCACGGTGACGGTGTAGGACTGTTCTGCTTCTCCATCTTCCGAAGATGCATCCTGAACGATGCCACCAGCGCGGACACCTTCTTCCAGCGCGTCAATGACTGCGTTCTGCACCAGTGCAATGCCCTGATCCGTAAACGGCACCTTGGGCAGGCCCAGGAACAGGTTCATCACCTTGGACTGAATCTCGGTTTTCAGCCAGTCACGGAAGCGGATAGTGTCAATCCATTCGCCGCCGCTCACCTTGCCGCCCTGCACCATGGCCTTACTGCCAACATTGGTGTAGTACGAAATATTTTTTGCTTCAAGGCTTGCGATGTCCGTTGTGGACAAAGCCTGCGCAGAAATCGTAGACAGGGGCTTGAAGCACCACTGTTCACTACCCGGGTCGAAAGAAAGGAACCGGGCGGCATAAGCGCAGTTCACGCAGTCATTCTCTGCCGTTGCATGAATGACCGCAGTACGAAGCATTGCATCAGAAACGGGCGATGCCGAGATGCCGGTCGTTTCGCAGATGCACAGCTTTTCGTTTGCTTCAGTCCAGTCGGCAATGGACTGGTAGAAATCTTCCTTGATGCCCGCTGGGCAAATGCAGTACCATCCCGGCATCCTAATGGCACGGTCAAGGGTAACGTCCACCTTCTCGGTGGAACCGCTGGACAGCTTCTGCACGGCGATCATAACCGCTGTGGGCTTCGGAGACTGGCCGAACACCTTGCTTGCCGCGATATATACAGGGTCGTCCGAGGTGAAGCCTGCGCTTTTCAGATCCTGCAGATTGGCATAGCCGGCAACATCCGGTGTTGTGCGCCCGCCGGGTGCTTTAGGCAGCGGGCCCATAATAAGGATGGTATCGTAGCCGCCATCGATGGACATTGCCTCCGAAATCTGGATGTTGACCTCAACGATTTTGTCAATGTTCACGTTGCTATCACTCCTTTATTCATTTTCGATTTTCTTTTCGACCTCAACCTTATCGAACCAGCCGGCCTCTGCATCGGCAATGGCTTTCGCCGCCGCGCTATTGTGGTCTGCTTCGTATTCTCCGATGGTCGGGGCCAACGCTGCATACTCTTTTGTGCACTGCACAAAGTTCACAGAAAAAGAACAGCGCGCCCTTTCCACGCCGGGCGCGCTGTTATGAATCGCTTCAGGAATCCCTTCGGCGCTCACCGTTATGTTTATGGCGCGCATCTTGTCGCACGCATACTGGCTGTCGAAAAACTGCACAGCTTGGTCGAGGTCATCAACCGCAGTTGAGAGCCCCACCTTTTTTACGCCTGCGGCGTGGGTCGTTTTGCTTTCCGCGACCAGTTCTGCCGAAAACGGGATGCGCTTGCATTTTTGCTGTTGAAGGATTCCATCTTCGATAGTTTCAAATGCGCCAACCGTGTCTATGTTCTCAAAGTCGAGGACAATATACGGCAGCGGCGGGCGCACCGCGTTCGGATAGCTGTAAATGACCTTGCAGGTTGGATACAAATCTGCAAACATCGTCCGAACCGCTTCGCGGCACTCAGCTGGTGTCATTGATGCTTTCCTCCTTCTCCCCGTCAACGGCTTCAAACTCCGAGATCCAGTGCTTCAGAATGGTATTCCCCCAGTAGATGGACGATTTGCAGGCGTACCACTGTCCCATGTAAAGCAAGCGGTCGCCGGTCATTTGCTTATCCGGTTCCGTAGGAAAAAGCTGGACATCACTATACACGGTCAGAACGCCGTTCGTGGAACGACCGGAAGCATCGTCCTGATTGCGGCGCGTTTTGGCCTGTACATCGAGCGGAAGCTGCATATCCGAGTAAGTTGTTTCGGCCGTGCCGCTGTCCCAGCTGGTGCCCTTATAGCGGCGCACAGTGTACGCCTGCTTAAAAATGTTCATTTCTTTCCCTTTACGATAACATACTGGCAGTTCTGCCTCATAAAGCCGGTGTCAATCAGGGGCTTTGTAGAGCCTTTTCCTTCAATGTGAACCGGCACCGGGCCTTTCTTGCCATACTCGTTTATCATCCAGCCGCCCTCAACTGTTATCGGCGCATTTGGAGCCCATTCTTCGCCTTTTATCGCTTCTTGAATCATGGACTTCGCCTGCGAGCCTATCGCGTTGGCCACCGCATCGGCAGTGTCCAGAGAGGACAATGCCTGCTGCGAGAACTCCGAGAGTTCCTCCGAATGCTTTTTGATGGTGTCCATAAAAGGCCGGGCAGGTATCATCACAGAGCCATCCTTGTGGACAGTTCCGTAGTGGTTCCAGTATGCGATTTCAGCCAGTGACGCTTCGCCATCTGCCGCTTTCTGGTCTGCCTGATACCCAACCTCTATGGTCACATCTTCCAGTTCATTCAGCCGGGCCATTGCTGCAATTCCATCCGGGGTCAAGTCAAGGCCCAAATCTCCAGCGGTAGCCATAGGCCGTGCCTCCTTACCGAATCATAATGGGGACGATATGCCGGTTACGAATCGCAATGAACTGCAATCCGTAGGAAGTAAGCTGATATTCTGCATCGCCCGTCGTTCCCGCCGTGCTGGTAGCAAAGGAAATGCTCACGCCACCTTCGGAAACGCTGGCTAAGCGGCCCGTGTTTGCGATAGCTCCGAGAGAGCTGTCACCATTGCCAGCCATTTTCATAGCGTGGCAGACCAGCAACGCCACCGCCAGATTGTAATCTGCGCCGAACTTCTTTTTGGAAATGACCGGCGCTTGCAGGTCAATCCAAAAAGAAATGTCCTCGTCCGAAGCGGATTTGAACTCGGTGCCAACCATCTTTACAATTTTGGTAATGGCGGTTACGTCAGGAGAATCCATCAGGATTCACCGCCCGCAGGAGCATCGGCAGGAGCGTCAGCTTCGGAATCGTTTTTCACGTTCTTTCCGCGCGCCTTTTTCTCCTGAACCTCCTGAAGCAGGCCCATGCTGATGTAAAATGCCACTGCATCATCATAGGTCGCATCGACCTGCGCAGTTTCGCCGGGGAGCAGAGAGATGGAGCCGATGCAGATGGGCTTCACCGAAATGTTTTTGACCTTCATAGTCGGTTTCTCCTTTCTTACAGACCGTAGACCAGACAGGCAGACAGAGGATAACGAATCATCATGCCTGCATCGCGGCCCTCGCAGTTGATAACGATTTCCAGATTGCGATCCTGCGGCGCGTGCTGAAGGAAAGCCATGGGAACATCGTGGGACATCTTGTCCGGGTCTTTGGTGTACAGCAGGCCGATGTTCTTGCCAGTGCTGTTGTAGTCCTTGTTGCCCTTGGACAGTTCGCCGGCAACTTCCCAGTTCTTAATCTGGGGAGTGTGACCCTTGATGTAGGACAGAACGGATTCGCCGGTGCCATCGATGCGGCGCAGGTTCAGGCTGGTGTACAGGTCGTTGGGCATGACCCAGCTGTCCGGGTGCTCCACATTCTGGGTCAGGGTGTCGATGTAGTTCAGGATGCCGGCAATGTCGGCCGCAATCTCGTCTGCGGTCTTGGATGCCCAGTCGGCCTTACCGGCTGCACCGTTCTGCAGGGTATAGATGGGGATGTTATTGCCGGAGGACAGAACGCCGATGATACCCGTCTTCTCGTCACCGTGCCAAATCAGGTGATTCACCTTGACATCATACACCCGGCGGGCCGCTTCAGCACGCGCAGAGTCCAGAGGCTTCATAATGCCCAGAACCGCATTGCGGCGGCAGGCACGCAGTTCCTGCACGTTGTAGCCGTAGCTGTCACCGATGTTGACGATTTCCGCACGATGGGGAGTGCCCTTCACATCGACGCGGGGCAGGTCGCTGGCGTAGTTGGCGATAACATCAGCAAAGCCGACCGGCTCATAGCTGTAGTATTCGGTATACGCAGCGCCCTCATCGGTTTCGCTGGTCTGAGGGAAGATCTTCAGGCCGGACAGCTCCGGGAAGTCCTTATCGTATGCCTTGGTCTTGACATGCGCCAGCTGCTTGGCGAAGAAGATGCCTGCATTGTCGGCTCCATCCAGACGAATCTTCGTGCCGGGGAACGGGTTCTTATATGCCTGGTTAATCAGGGAGGCACACTTGCCGTTCAGGGCAAGGCGGTCTTCCTCGCTGTAACCGTTGGCGGGGTCGAAAGGATTGTACTTAGCCATATTGAACCTCCTTAGATCTGCTCTGCGAACTGGGCGGGTGCAATGCCGTTCTGGGCCGCACCGATGAAGCGGGCCTTGACCGCCAGATTGGTACCCTTGGTCGGGGTGAACTTGCCTGCATCGTCGCCGGCAATCACAAGATAAACCGGCTGACCGTAAGCAGGTTCCGCCTGATCGGCCAGCTGCACCCACATCTTGCCGGTCTGGCAGACATCCAGAATCTGGCCTTTGCGCAGGAGCACAGCACCATCATCGTCCATCTCCGTATTGGCGCTGTACATCACAGCGCCCTCGAACTTCTCGGCGGTCGCGCCGGTTGCAGGAAGGGTGATGTCCTTGCCGGGCTCCGCACCCTGCACAACGCCGCAGCCAAAGAACAGCTTGCCATCCTCTGCGCTGTTCCGGCGGGTGACTGCATCGTAATTCGCACGGTCATAAAGCAGGCCGGGCATACCGCGGCTAGGCTCGCCGTAGTTCATCTGTACTGCCATATTGCTCATAGCTTAGTCCTCCTTCTCGCCAGCATGACGCTGGATCATACGATTGCGGGCCGCATCAGGGTCGTTCTTCTTGCCCACATTGCGGACTGCCGCATTTGCGGAATCAGCATTGAACACCTGACGACGCTGGTCTGCCACAGTCTTGCGACCATTGATTTTACCCTTTGCGATATCAAAAGCCGCGTTGATGTAGGCTTTGCTCTTGCCATCCAGACGCATACCCGGAATAACGGCATGAACGACCTTTTTCTTTGCCTGCATTACCGGCATGGATTCCATGCCATCCAGATGCAGCTTATCGCCCAGCCGACACAGTTCCACACGCTGGCTGACCTGCGCGGCAATGGATGCGGCGCTGTCATGGTTCAGCTGGTTGCTGGAATCGTCCGAGGTATCATCCTCATCTTCGGTAGGCTTGGTGTCGTCCTCTGCAGCATCAGCGCGGGCATTTGCGGCATCCAGCATAGACAGCAGGGTGTTGATGTCCGCCTTGGCCGGGCCATCTTCCATAGCATCACGGCGGGCGGTAATGTCTGCCAGCACGTCCGGCTTCGCAGGGTCGTCACCTTCGCCCTCGTCCTTGGTGGGCTTATCAGTGGTGTCACCAGCCGCCGGGTCGTTTTCATCGTCAGCGGTAGCACCGTTGGTGGCCGCGATATAGGCTTTGAGTGCTGCTTCAAGGCCTGCCGGGTCAAGGGCAGGAGCCGCCGCAGGAGCACTGGGAGCCTCGCCATCATCGGCAGTGGGCTTTGTGGTTTCCACAGTAGTATCATCGTCCTGCGTGGGGTTGTTCATCTTCTCGTTCTCGTCCATAGGGGGTGTACCTCCATTGTTATCTTGGCTGTCCATGTTCAAGCGTGCATCATCACCTGCGCGGGCGACAGCGACCAGCGCAAGGTGATTCACACGGATATTGGTCTGGATTGCATCATACGGCTCTCCATTCCATTCTCCGGGTTCCATGATAAGATCCTGATAGTACCCGACAGACAGTTCCCGCAGACCCGATGCCTTTACGGCATCAGGATCATCAATTACGATTTTTGCTCGGACGGTTTCTCCGTCCTGCTGTCCGGGGGTCAGGATTGTGCCCACACGTTCCCGGTGGGCATTGTCCTTGTCGATCACCTGCGCATCGTGGGTAATAATGATAGGCTTTCCCTCATAGCTTGCAAGGCTTTTGGGGTCAAACACATCTTCCGGCCTGCGCAGTTCCCGGCGCTCGGAACCATCTTCCAGATGGTACACAAAGATGCCTGTACGGGTCAGGATGGGGTTATCATAAAAATATCCCTCGGCGCTGTAATGCTCATCGACAGGTACACTGTCGGTTCGCACTTCGCTCCGAAGGACTAGCGGCGGGGTATTCTGTTTCATTGTTTTTTCTCCTTAAAGGCTACAGAATTCAGCCTATCGAAGTTAAAGACAGGTTTTGCAACACAGCGGCACTGGTAGTCCTCTCCGGGATTGCAATGCCGCCCGCTGTACACTTTGCCGTGCTTTGTCATGTACCACATGGCCGGCGGGTCATCATAACGGAATTTCTGACCGTCAAGTTCACGGTGGCATTCGCGCACACGTTCATCACCTGACGAGCTCCAGATATATTCCTCCACCCCAGCGGATTCCTGCCTTGTGCGGGTCAGATTCGCGCTCAGGGTGCCCACCTGGTCACGCGCAAGAAGATTCGCTTTTGACTTGGTCACATCAAACCGGCGTTGAATTTCATTGGAAATCGCCGCCGGGGTGCGGCCTTTTGCAAAACCCTCAATAATGACGTTCTCCATATCATCGAAGCAGTCGCTTTCAATGCTGGTAATGAAGCTGACATTTTGCTCAACCCATCTTTTAAGCATCAGGTCGTATCTTTCGCCGAGAAAGAAATCATCATGGATATCCACTCCCAGCGTGGCGCGCACGCTGCGCTGCCATTCTTTAAGTTGCCGCCGGTCGGTGTAGTCAGCGCACCGGCGAACATCCCGTTCCAACGGATCGGTTTTCAGCCGCCGACTGAGCCGGTCACGCATAATGCGGAACCTGTTCTGGATGCGGCGAACCATGTCGCTGTATCCATCATGTCTGATGCTGTCGGAGCCGGTTTTTTGTTCTTCCGCAACGATAGCAAGGATTTCAGGCATAGATTCTCGCACAACCTTCTGCAGTTCTTTCAACCGCCGATTTTCAATTGCGCGCATCTTGCTTTCTGCCCACTGCGGATACTCCGGCTCGATCTTTGATTTTTTCGTCATTGAAGAGCGCCCGGTCATGCCAGGCCCATTATTCTTCACAGGCATATCCACCTCTTTATCTTTCTGGGAACCATCTTCCCTTTGCAGGCATCAAAAAGACCCTGCATCTCCACCTTGATGCAGGGTCTTTGTTCTTATGGCATGCAGCACTTGAATTTCGACCTTTTGCTTACAGCGCGCATCCGTCCAAGCGCGAAGCGGAAGGAACGCGGTTTATGGCTCCGCGCTGGCTCTGTCATGGAGCAGGCCAGAACGCTTCGCAGCGGTCTGTTGGGAGCAGGGTCAGTGCCCCCTCATGCCATCGAGGTGCCGATTACGGTGTACGGCGGGTGGTGCTGGGGGTGGGGATTGAACCCACAGCCTGACGTTTACAAGTCGCCTGCTCTATCCTATTGAGCTACACCAGCATAAAAGTCGAGGGTACCGGGCTCGAACCGGCGGTCTGGGAGTCAAAGGCCCATGCCTTATCCAACTTGGCCAACCCTCGATATGGAGCAGTCAACGGGGCTTGAACCCGCGGCATCCTGCTTGGAGGGCAGGCGCTCTACCAACTGAGCTATGACTGCAAACAAAAAGAGCCTTTGCGAGGGACGCTTTCACGTCACCTGCAAAGGCTCTCAATGCCAATATTTTAGTCAAACACCTTTTTGCCTTCGGCAAACTTCTTTTTAGCTTCGTTCAAGCTGATGCGGTTATAACCGCCGCGATAATCAGGATCCGCTCTCTGTACGCCATCATTCACCCAGCCGCACACAGGGCATTCCTCAAAATCGTTGTCTTCATCAAAGCTATGCTGCCCACATACCGGGCAGATGATTTTCTCAGTCATCTTCGATTCCTTCCAATTCAAGCTGACGTTTATAGTAATCTTCCCCATCGTCAGGCTTGAACATCGTCCTTACACCCTTCTCTGGGGAACCTTTTGCAAAGTCATTTTTCTTCGTGTCATACCGGCACACAAGGCCCTCTTTTGTCTTGTAGCCTTTTATGCCGTTTCCGCACGAGCTTTCCAAAAGTTGAACCGCCCGTTTTTCGTACTGTTCCTTTGTCGTAATGCCATCGGGAGCGTACTCAGCGGCGTGGGTTCTGCCATTCTGCCAGTGGTTGTTCAGCTTCTGCTTGTTGGGGAATCCTTTCACCTTGAAAGTGTTCGCGCCTTTTGCCGAAACTTCGTTAGAATTTATTTTAGCATGACTTCGAGAATCATTCAAGTCTTTTGATGAATTTTCCTTGCTCGATGCATCTTTTGATGATGTAGAGCCGCCAGAATTGGAGAACTTTCCATCTTCATCGCGGTTGTGCTTGCTCTCGTCAAAATCATCCAGCGTAATGCCCAGCTGGTCAAGGCACTCTTTCACGCTTCTGAGAAACGGTTCAAACACCAGCCCGCCGGGCACATCCTGCTTCAAAATCTGTTCAGGGGGCATCCATGTTGCCGTGAACATCTCCTTTTGGTCGCATCGGGGCACACCATCGAAGCTATTGACGCGGTAGATCTGAACGGGAAGTACCTCATCCGGCTTGCCCTTGCAGTTGCCGAGATAAGTAATATCCCCCACGTCAATATTGAACTCTTCCTTTGCTTCCCGGCGGAACGCCACGCTCGGTGTTTCTCCGGGTTCGATGTGACCGCCAGGGCCGCACCAGCCTTGCCCATCAGAACGTTGTCCGCAGAGGATTTTCCCATCGTTCAAGACAAAGCCGGCAACATAACCGCATTCTCCTTCATCCGTAACCAGGTTGCCTGCCGCAGGCGGGTTCTGCGGATTGGTCGGCTGGGGAACGTCAGCCCCACCCAAGCCCCAGTCCTGATTGACATCTGCTTCTGTGATGATGTTTTCAGGGTCAAACTGTTCATCCTGCGCCAAGGACTGACGAACCTCGGGAATTTCCAAAATGCCAGCTGTAACGTAGGTAGACACAGTCTGTGCTCTGGTAAGTTGGGCCGCGGCATTCGCCTGGTCCTGCGTAGCCTTTTCATCATCAGACAGGCTCCATGCGCTCTTGTATGTGATGGTGTACTCCGGCACCTCTTTGATTTCGCCGTTCCACACCATTCCGCGCAGAATCAGTTCGACCAGCGTGCGAGTATTGTCCCGGAGGTCGCCAGACTGGATGCCGGACACAGCCTCCTTATAGTTCTCCATATCTCCTTCACCGGTAGCATTCTCGCCCGCTGGAGAGCGGCCAAAGAGCCTTGTTTGCGGGATATGGCTCACAGCGGACAGCATTGCGCAGGCATTGTCCAAGATGTCCTTAACGCCGGCCACAGACAGGGATTGAATGCCTACATCTTCGCCATCTGCATCAATAAAGACCATATTCAGCAGATTGCGGGCAAGGTCAAGCATTTCCATACGCTGAAGCACCGTATCGTCACCGTCTGCCGTGGACAGAACATTGGCAAGGTTCTTCATTTTGTATGTCACCATCGACAGCCGTTCCAGCAGGCGAATAGAGTAGCCCGGGCCGATGCTGGCATTCCGCAGTTCTTCACGGATGCGCATATACTCCGGGATGCCCCATGTTCGATAGAGATTGGCCATCGTGGAGCCTTCGGGAATCTCTCCGTTATGGAATATCAGGCAGCGGGAAGAATGCACTACATAGCTGCCATACACACTGTTCACCTGGTAAAACTCCGGGATGCCCGTACCGCCTTTGCGGTAGTTTTCATCGTCAGGGTTGTTCTCATAGCCGTTGATCCACAGCGGAAACACCTCATTCCGTCCGTAAATCAGCAGTTCTTCCACGCCATGAACATCCCGCCAGTTCAGCGGATCCTGAAGAAGTCTACCATCATCCACCAGCATAACAACAGCAGAGCCGCCAAACAGTCGTGCCCATTTTAACGCTTTCGCGAGCCTGCTTTGGTAGTGGATAGTCTGCAGATGGTCGTCAAGACGCTTCTGCAAATTCTTATCCTTGATGCCAAGGTCGATACCGTTCTTGGTGGCATCGTCTGCCGGGGCATCAATGATGGTTGAGAATAGTCCGTTTCCTGCATAAAGGTCAGCCAATTCCGCATCAGTCACAGCCGCACCGGTTGCCCACTGGTAATACTCGGTGCTGTCGTGCTGGGTACCATACTTGTTCAGAACGTTGTAATAGCCGTCGAGGCGAAGCTGCGTTTTGATTTTTCCGGGGATAACTCTTTTCACCTTTTTCTCCTTTCCGGCTATCATATCAGACTGCGTACATCAAAGATGCCGCCCTCATACAGCGCAAGGGCTACCGCATCAGCGCGGTCAGGGCTGGTCAGGCCACGCTTCTTCAAGGCATCCTTGCTTTCAAGCTTCAACTTTGCAGGAGCACCGCTAAAGATATATTTGCGGGTGGTAAGCTGCCCTATCAGGGTTGAATCGTTCGGGATGTGCAGGGTGCCCGCCGTGGCCATATCCCGTAGGACCGCCCACATCCACGTTGCGATATCTGCATAGCGCCCGGCGGCTTCCTTGTCCGGCACAGCGCTGGAGAAGTTTACCGGCACGACCATCAGCTTGGTTAGCTTCTGCCGAATCTTTTCTCGGTTGAGTATGTCGGTCACGCCTCCGCCAACGCCGGTGTCATCAATGACCGCGTAAATCAGACCGCGGTACTGCGGATACGCTGCACGCAGGGTTTTATATATCGCAATGATATCGTCTGCCGTAGCGTACAGGTCTTGACCGTGGCGTGTGACCAGCTTTTGGATATCTCCATCAATGTTCTGTGCAATGGCCGTATCATCGTTGCCAAAGCGTGCAACGTCACACCCGATGGATATCCGGGCTGGAGAACAATGTTCCAGAGGTTCAGTATTGACAGCCTTTGTAGCGAGTGCCATCGGAATAAAGACATCGTCCTCATTCTCCGGGAACTCTCCGTCAACACGGACACGGACCACATTGCTGTTCTTGCCGAACTTCCGCTCCAAGTCAGTGATATTCTGCTTATTCGTGCGGGGGCTGTCCCTGCTGGACACCTTCATGCAGTAGTAGGACTGGGCGTCCACGGTATGCGAATCGTGGAATGTGCCAGTGTTCTGCGTTGGGTTTCCGCACATCAGTAAGCGGTTGTTATCGCCGGAAAGCGTGCCCTGTATAGCCTCCATGATGGGGTCAGCAACACCAGATGCCTCATCCACCACGAAAAGCATATTGTCTTCGTGGAAGCCCTGCATATTCTCCGGCTTGGTGGCTGTTCGAGCCACGGCGAACCAGCGTTTCTCATGTCCTCTCATGTAAACACGAGTCTTTGTCCATACAAGCATAGCCTGCAAGACAGGGCTGCGTTCCTGCCACTTGGCAATCTCAGCCCAGAGGACATCATTTAACTGCTGACGAGTCGGAGCCGTGCACACCACGCGTGGATACGGGAAGCAGGACAGAAACCAAAGGACTAGGTTCGCTTCAAAAGCAGTCTTGCCAACGCCCTGCCCTGAGCGAATTGAAACCTTGCGGTGTTGTGCAATAGCTGTGGCGGCTTCTTTTTGCCACGGATCAGGCTTGAAGCCAGTGACCTCTTTGAAGAACAAGCAAGGGTCTTTACGGTACAGCGGGATCCGCTTGGCAAAGACTTCACGTTGTCTCAGTGCCATCGTCCGCTTCCTCCGCTTCCGTGTCTGCCGCCTCGACCGCCGCGACCCAATCGTCTACCAGCTCATTCTTGCCGCTGTTGCTCATTCTGCGTAGGTCGGCAAGCTGTTGTATCACCTTGGACTTCTGGCGCTGTACATCGGTCAATAGCCGCTCTAAGCGTTCCACGATAAGGTAGCTTGATTCGACGGTGGTTGATGTTTCCACGGTGGTGCCGGGGAGCCTTTCTTCCCGATCGACTTTAGCATCTATCCGCTCAATGTAAGCCTCCTTGTCGTGGGCTTCTTTTTCCTTGTCCTCGTCCAAACGAGTAAACGATCTGCCAGACTTGGAGGTATGCACCGACTGAATGTGCTGTTTTTTCTCTTGAACAGCGGAAATGCGTTGAAGTAAAAAAGCTTCCCGGGCGGTCAGCAGTTGGAGTTCCTGTACCAACAGGTCTTCTGCATCAACATCCTTCGTGCAGTCCTGAATGGCTTTTTGGTTTTCCTCTGAAAAAGAGCCAAACATCACCGCAGACCAGCCACCGTGTTTCAAGGCATTCTGGTTACCCGGCGGCGCGCCTCCATGGTTGCCAACTGCATTGACATTACCCAGCGGTGCGCCCGACTTTGGCTTGCCATCCTGCGGGGCTTTCTGGGTGCACTTGGAAGATGCACCCTTGGGGTGCGGCGGGGTGCGTTTCTTGGGTGCACCCTTTTGTGTATCCCAATAGCGCTTCTTCCACGATTTCACAGTGTTCAGCGATATGCCCAGCTTCTTTGCGATTTCGGTGCATCCCATCCCTTTCTTATAAAGGGTGAACGCCTTATCTCGCGTTTCCATCTACATCGCCACCACTATCCTTCTTCATTTTCTGTCCCGGTATCTGCCCGGGCTGTTGTGTTGTTCCAAAGAAAAAGCGCCGGCCCTTTGCAGAGCCAGCGCCGCGCCCCTCTCACACGACCTTTGCGAGAGCGGTTTTGGAGATCATCAAGTTTCCCAGTTCCACGGCCAGGAATGTGCCCACGAACAGGCCAGCGCTTGTTAACCAGAACGGTGCGCCGACCATCATAGACAGTTCCACGCCGATGAACAGAGCCACGGACAGGGAGAGGATGACTGCTTTCCACAGAATCCCCAGCCTTTTCCACGGTCCCCAGACCACCAGTGCGTATGCAGTCCCCTCAGCCAGCAGGCCAAAGAGCACATCGACCGGGCCGAAAGGACTCGTTGCATTTGCGATTGCAATCCCCAGCAGAACCGCCGGGGCGTACCGCTTATCCTTGAACGGGAGAGCGCACAGCATATTAGCCACCCGGAACTGGATAACTCCCCATGACAGCGGGTTCAGGGTGGTTAATGCGACATATAGAGCCGCGACAACTGCGGTCTGGCATAGGGCTTTGGTGCTTTTCATCTTCCCTGCCCCCCCTCATACCATAACGACCACATTGCCGTGGGATGCGTCGTTCACCGCAGATTCGACCATGATCCAGCTGGGGTGCACGTCCTCAATAAGCTTCTTCTTCAGCTTGCTGGCTGCTTCCTCGATGACCAAACTTTCACCTTCCAGACATTCACGGATGAACTTGTCGATTTCGCAGTAGTCCGGGATAATCTCTGCCGGCTCCATGGTCACAGTAAATTCATTGGTGTAGTCTGTCTTTCCGATGGGGCAGAAGCACCGGCATTTCTGCTTATAGACGATTTTACGCACGCCGTAGCGATTTTCAAACTTAGCCATTGTTTTCTTCTCCTTTTGGTTTCTGAACGATGAACAGCAGTTCTTTTGCCTCACGCGGGAACGGAATCGCCATAAAGGCTGTGAGGAATGCAGACGGGACATAGGCTTTCATCCGGGAGTAGAAGTCCCGCAACGCCGGTTCCTGCCTGGAATAGAACTCGTCCATCTCTCGGACACTGGTGACCAGTCCCACCTCCTGCACAATGCTGAATCCGATTTCGGCCAGCTTGGCTTTCAGTTCATCGTAGCCCCACTCATAGACATGAGCGCGGTACTGGGTCTGATACCCATTGCCCGGGGTGTTCGGACAGGAGAGAAACATCTTTGCACCCGGCTTCATCACCTTGTAGCATTCTGCAAGGCTTTTTGCGCCGTCCGTAGGGTGCATATGCTCAATGGCAGAGGTGTAAATCACAAAATCGGCAAACCCCGCCGGGATGACTTTCGACATCTCAGCAACGTTGCCCAGCTTCCAACCCACCCGGAACGGGTAGTAGGAAGTCAGATCTTTAGGTTCAAGGTTCTTTGCGGTTGCGCCGCGCATAGCCTCTTTGATGTTCGCTTTGCTGATATCTACGCCGGTATAGGATGCAATATCCTTTGCGTAGTAGCGCAGCAGCGGGAGCATCAGAGAGCGGCCGCAGCACACATCCAGCACGTTCATGCCCTTTTTCGCCATGTGGGCGGCGGCAAGGTGCTGAATATAGTTCATTACGTCCAGATTGGTGAAAAAACCGTCTCTGAACTGCATATAAAAATTCCGCATCTGGTAGGTGGTGCAGAGAATTTTTTCTCTGTCCATGCCATCCTCAACGCGGTATACGACATCTTTATCCACGCCATTTTCCTTTCGTATCAAGGTACTTCTGGTATTTGATCCACTCTTTCAGCGCATACTCTCGGCGAATCCGGTAGTCTGCGCCTATCATGCCCTTCGGGGGCCTGACCACAACCATTTCTGAGCCGTTGAAGTAGGACAAGCCGCCAAAATTGACCTGTGTAGTCCATGTGGTGCTGTCCACGCTATAAAAGCCAAAGTCAACTGCATCCTTTTTGGTGTAGCCCAGGCCGTGCACCCGCACCCCGCAGGCGTTCGCATACTGCACCAGCCGTTTGATGTAGCCGTACTCGTTGGGCTGAATGTGCTTGATTGCGAAGCCGCCGATACCAATATAGGGATAATCCCTACACAGGCGCTTGAATTCGTCAAGACCGCGGGAACGGTGCCAGACAGGAATGCTCTGCTTGCCCGTTTCGGCTTCAAGGCGGGTTCTCATGCGCTTTACCGCATCATAACCTACGATGATATCTACGTCCAACTCGAAGAAGTGTTGCACGTTGTGGCGGTTGATGAAGTCGATATACCTGCTCAGGTACCCGTCCCAATCCACTGGCTTTGATGAAGCCTCTACCCCGTGCATAAACGTGAATGCCCCGCTGTCGAGCAGGAACATCTTCCACTTCGGCATTTCCTCGACCTGCCACGGCTTGATATAGAAAAAGCTCTCCAGAACGTACTCCGGCCTGTTTTCCCGCACGATTTTCTCTGACGGGAATGTTCCCGCCAAACACAGCCTCATGTTTCAAACCATTCTCCGCAGTGCGGGCACTGGATAAGCTTAGAGCCGCTCTGTTGCGCCGTAGCGGGATGAAAAGGTGCAGGCTGTCCAGATTGCTGGCTTTCGGGGTCCGGGCCTGTATCGGTCGCTTTGGGCGGCTGTTGGGCAGGCTCCGTGAAAAACTCCTCAAAATCAGAATCGTCCACATCCCGGAGCAGACCATCAAGTTCCACTTCGCTGAAGCCAGTGCTGCTCAGATCTACATCCAGCGCCTGCAATGCATCCATTTCGGCGCGGAGTACATCATCATTCCAAGAGGATGCCTCTGCCACCTTGTTGTCTGCAATGCGGTAGGCCTTAATCTGCGCATCCGTCAGGTCATCGACCCGGATGCAGGGCACTTTGTCCATGCCCAGCCTTTTTGCGGCCTCATAGCGGGTGTGTCCGGCAATGATGGTTCCTTTCCCATCAATCAAGATGGGCACCCGGAAGCCAAACTCTTTGATGCTCTGGGCCACCGGCTCAATGGCAGCTTCGTTGTTTCTGGGGTTATTTTCATAGGGATGGATCTGTGAAATATCCTGATACACTACTTGCTGATTCATCTTTTCTCCCTTCTTTGCTTTCCCCGCTGGCGTGGCGGGACAAATTGGGGAGCGGCGGTATCTTTCCTCCTTTCCGGGCATAAAAATACCCGCCCGGTGGCGAAACCGGGCGGGTAATGCGCTATGATTAGAATTTTACGGTATTATTGTACCACTTTTGCTGTGACACGTCCATGACATCTTTTTGACATCGGACTAAGACATTTCCAGGGCGTCGATCCCAAACATCAGCATCGAGATTTTATCCACCGCTGCATCATGGTCACGGTAAACCTGCCGGGCGCTCACGTTTTCCTGCATTGCGATCTGCTCCACAGGCTTGGCGGTCTCGTCAATGTACATGGCCTTGATGATGCGCAGGCCCCGCTTCAGAGCTTCATTGTCGCTCTGGGCGCAGTAGGTTTCGTACAGGCCAAGCATTGCATCGATATGGCGAATCATGATTTTAGTGCGCCGGCAGCTGTTGCGGATGGATTCAACCGTAATGGCATTGTTCCGCTGGAGCATCATGTCCAGCAGTTCCAGTGCGGTTTCTTCCTCCTGACCATCATGTTCGCCAGCCTCGTCCGTATAGACCGCACCCGTGCAATGTTTTTTGAACATCCGGTAGTTCTTCAGGAGCAACTTCGTGTTCCGCAACCGGCGGTCACACCGGCCTGCGGCTTTACGGGCCTGCTCGGCCACAACTTCCTTTGCACCCTCGCGGGCAGCTTTGCGGGCAGTTTCTTCGATGAACGCCATCATATCTTCCGGGATAGTCATTTTGCGCATCCTCCTGTTCTACGTTGCCAAAATCCATCAATTTAGGTATAATAGAATTGCTTTTCTCGGGGGATTGCGCAAGCAGTCCTCTTTTTGTTTGCTCAAATTGCGCTCATGCGGCGGGAAATTTCACTCTGGCTCAAAACGGCCAGCGGCTGGCGGGTAATGCCGCGCTCTGCTGCCATCTTAGCCGATACGGCCTCCATTGCCCGCAGCATATCTGCCCTCTGGGCTTCTGCGGAGCCGCCGGGCAGGATATGATCTTTGCTTTCCCGCATATCGTTGATTTTGAGTTCTTCCTGCAAAGCCTGTTCCGAACAGCGGCGAAGCAGTTCCATTGCATAGGCTTCACCGTCCTGCTCTACCCATCCGATGTACTGCCGGTAGTTATCCAGCGTTTCCTGCTTCAAGCGGGCAAGCCGTTCCTTGCCGAAGCCGAAGGTCAGGTGCGTTGTTGCCGCCATAACCAGCCAGGCGATCTCTGCGCCCTCGTTCTGGGCCATGCGGAGCTGCTCTTCCCTGCGGTTGCGCGGAGCCTTGGTCTGCGGAAGCCGGACCTCAAAATCACAGATACCTTTCAAGTCCTCCCGCATGGCATCCGTTGCACTCTTGCGGTTCTCGGTCAGGATTTTTGTCCTATACCGCTGCTGAAACTCGTGCATCTCATTACAGGCCCGCTCCAAGCGTGTGGCTCCAATGCCCTCTTCCTGGTGCATAGCCACCACCATACACCAAGTGAAGATCTGCGCCGCCTTATCCCGTTCATCAGCCCGCTGCTGGCGAATGTTCTTCATCTGTTTTGCCATCTCCAATCTTTGCACCCGAAAATTTTTGCTAGGAATCTTCTCGCTTTGCCGCAGTCCCAACGGCTTTTGCACCACTGACACCGGCCATTGCACAGGAACGCCAGATGTGCTTTCATGTGCCCTCCTTTGCATTTTTGACCTTCGGTCCAGCCATGTGGCTTACAGCCCAAGACCAACCTACCATAGGCAATGCAGCCACAATCAGGATGATTCCGGCCGCATCCACGACCATCGGACTAAAGAAAATTTCACGAATCAGATTCATTAGATTCCTCCGCATTCACTATAAGTCCCGAAATTCCAGCGTTCTCTTTTGCATAGCCCACAGCTTCTTCTGCGGATACTGCCCACACATAAGATTTTTTGAGCAGTTCCTTACTCACTGGGGATCTATATTCCACTTTATACTTATGAACTATTTTCCACTGCCGGCGAGGTGCCGATGTTCCCTGCCAATACGCTGCTACCAGTTTTTGCTCTTCTACGCATACCGGGCGCAGCATTCCAAAATTGGGGTGTTCATAAGCTACTTTCTGCAAGGCTTCTTCTACGGCTTTCGGAGTGTTTTCTTCATGAATCCATGCAGAGAACATACATTTTTCTACCGTATCATTTTTTCTTGCTTCGATTGCGACCTCATAGCACGGCACCCTTATTCACTCCTTTCCTGCCCGCCGATTGAAGTACATCACCGGCGAAACGCCGCGTTCATCACAGTCCTTGTTGTTGAAACTGGCGATTGCACCGCAGTTTTTCTTATTGGTGCACCGAACGCATTTCATGCCCGTGACGCTCACGACTTCATAGGTCGGTGCACCACAGAACGGGCATTCCCGGCTTTTAGGTTCAACGTGTGCTTTCATTTTTTCTCCTCAAATCTATTGCAAAGCTCTGGGGGATCGTCAAAGGGTGGCAGATCCCAAAAATTGCAGACATATCTGCAGCACACATCGTTTTTTGCCCTTTTAAAGCGCAGATGGGCACACTTGTCACATAGTGGTGCTTTTCTTTTAGGAATTTCAGACACAATGAGCACCCCAGTTGCATAGCTCACTGCCATAATCTGAAGCCACTTCAAAATAGTTTTGAAAATCTCTAATGCGGTCACTTTTCTTTTCCTTTCTTGCAGCACCCCATGTAATACTCTGTAGGCTCCCAGTCAGAAAGAACGATTTCTCCGATTTTGTCGCACCAGCTGTCGCCCTCTCCGACGTACATACAATTGGGGCAAGCATCAGGATTGCATACCCTCTGCGGCCTGTCTTTTCGACCACAATGATGTTTCTTTGCCATCAGGATCCTCCCCTACGCACCGGCTTCTTGCCGTTCCCAGCAAACTTTTCAGGCCGTTCATCACTCATGCCGCGAGCCAGAACCAGTGCCCTCTGGTCGTTCGGCATCTGGTAGATGCAGCCAGTCGGAATGTGCATATACAGATCATTCAGCACAGCGCGGGCAATTTCTGCCGTTTCGTACTGACCCAGACGATATACCGCGCCGCCGCCCGTAGGAACCGCCTTGATTTCGTGTTCGGGGCTCACATACACGCTGGTGCACTGGGCAATGTTCGTGATGGAGTCCCATTTTTTATTCATGACGTACATTCTGCATCCTCCACATAGCACCAGCTTTGAGGCGGGCGGCAAATGGAACATCCGTCGATTTTGCAAGTCGGTGGAATCATGTAGTGATAAGACGTTTCATAGTTTTCACAACGCCAATTTCCACAAACACAATTTGATCTGCCCATTCCAAAAAAAGCCAAAACGCGAAAACTCGTCAAGGTCTCTGGGCTTGTCATAAATCTTCAGGTCAGAGATGTGCCAGCCGTAGCCATTACGACCTTGCAGATATTTTTTAACGGTTTCTTCGGTCAGGCAGGCGGCTTGAAGCAGTGCATCTGCCGGTTTATACCACCCGTCCGATGTCAAAATGTTTATGTCCATCATCGTTCCGACGTGGACGAGCTTGTCGATTTTGTCGCAGGTGAACTCGCCGATCACTCTGCTGTCCATTTTCTGCACGCCAGCCTTGGGCGACTTCATAACCCAGCCATCGTGACCGGTGCAGTAGATGTACACCTTAAACGGCGTTTCGAGCTTTGGGCAGGTCTTGCGCACTTCAACCGTTTTCATCCCGGCCCAAATCAGCTTGCACCAGTTTGGACGGACGCTCAGCAAAACAGCTTTACTCACTTTGCACCTCCCCGCCGTCCAGGTCGCCTTTGAGCTGTTCGAGCTTTTCGAGCACGATCTGCTGTACCTCTTCCGGCTTGCCGACGATCTCAACGAGCTGCGCCAGCATGATGTAAACGTCCGCGATTTCTTCCCTGACGCTCTCGTGGGCGACCTTGATCTTCGCACCGTTGCGGTAGTTGAAGGTTGTGGCCCGCTGGAGATTGCAGATTGCCTTCGTGAGCTCTGACATTTCCTTGATCGCCATCTGGAGCTGAGGGGCGGCGCCGTACCGATTGATCGCCCGCCGGATGGTATTCAGGCCATAATCAGGAATGGCCGGGATGCCTGCATCCTCGTACCATTTGAGCTTTTCCCGCAGGGTCGCATAAGCCCACAAGATCGTGTAGTGCTCTGCGATCAGTCCGTCAATGCTCTGCTTCGGGTCGTCGAAGAGGTGATCGGTCAGGCTTTCGGAGAGTTCCATATCGTTGCAGTTCAAATCGATGCTGCTGCCATGGCCCTTGACGAGCTGCCGCGCGTACTCGGTCAGCGCTATTTCAGGTTGCCGCAGCCATACCCAGCCGTCCTCGCTGACGTCAGTAAAGTTGAGGGCAGTCTGAAAATTGTTCCCCGGGTTGTCGGTCGTCAGCCTCGGAACACTCTTAATCTTTTGCTTATCCATTTGCTCACCCTTCTTTTTGAATCATCGTCATATCATAGCCGCTTTCCACAAACTTCACGCAGAGATCATGTTTGATTCCATTTCCGAGGTAAGTATAGATATCCGTCATTTCCTGCGTCGTAAAGTTCGTGCCCAGCAGTTTGTTGATGCCCTCAAAGTGAAGTTTTCTTTCCTTCGGGGAAATGCCCTTGATTGCGGTGCGTGTAAGCCACTCCAGAATTTTTGCTTTCAGCTGGGTTTCATCGGTCACATCTTCCAGTCTGAAATAGGAATTGGTTCTCTGGCTGAAAATGAGTTCGTTTTGCATATTCACAAACGACTGCGGGAATGCCGCCCGAATTTTTCCAGCCCACGGGGTATCGAAAATATTGAATTTTTCTACACTGCCCGCGGCTTCCGGCTCTTCTTTGGCAAGAAAGTCAATCGTATTTTCGACATCTGCCAGCGTGTGAATATGTCCCAGTGAACTTTCCATGCTCAGCACAGCTTTCAGCTGGTCAGCGTTAAGCGTTCTCATTTTTTCACTACCTCCTTCGGTGGCAAAGGCATCCACCCAACCACAGGAGAATCAACACGGTTGTTGTAAACATCCTCCGGATTGAAATAACGATATTCCCACCAGCCTTTGGGGATGAGATAATCGTCATGCTCTTCATCATAGGTGCCCCACTCGAAAATCTCTTCCCAGTAGAACTTGCTTTTTTCGGACAAAACAGTGCCATCTTCGTAGTGGGCCGTCGTAATCCCATATCCGCCGCAGGCTGTTTCAAACAGAATCAGCACTTCCGTCTCAACTTTCGGAGGATCCTTGTCGGGGTCGCGCCAGAAAGAAAGTAGCGCTCCTTCCTGTGCAACAGGAAGTTTCTCGACCTTTTCCCGCGCTACCCGGAGAGTCGCAGAAACAACATCATTCGCACTCGGCTTCTGAATCGTGTTATACTCCAGGCATTTCAATGCGTCCTCACGGTTGATGTACTCATCCATTGTCTTCCTCCTCATAAATGTCGAGCTTCATGTCCAGTGTGTACGGGGTGTCCACCGCGACGTCTGCGTCCGGGTCAAACTGTACGTCCAAGCTCCCATCTTTCAGCGAAATGGTGAGCACACAGTTATTGAGCTTTGCCGTAAAGCTGTCACCATCGTTCAACTTCCCATGGTCAGCCGCGTACAGCTCCAGCGCCGCTTTAATCGCTGCGTTCGACTGTTCCATCAATCCCTTTTCATTCATCTGAAATCACCTTCATCTTCACCACATTGAATTTTTCATACTCCGGGTAGCAAGCTCTAGCCATCGCCTTAGCCCGTACAGCAGCACGCTTAATGCCCTTTTCATCGACAACAACGCACGGCAGGAGTGCAGAGCCACGTTTCCCGGATGCAGCGATAAGCATCTCATACTTTGCCATCGTCTCGTCCTTTTCTCTGGTTTCGGCGGGTGCGCTTCGCTCTGGCGGTCTATATCACCATCCACGCAGCACGCCGCATAAATCAGAAGTGCAGCCATCACCGCCAGAACCACCAGCACAATCCAAAGCCACATTTTGCATCACCCTCCCAGAAGATTTTTCATCATATACCCGGCCATAGCCTGTGCATATGCCTGTTTAGGAACGTCCGCCGCACCATTCTCTTCCAGCAGCTCTTTGATGCTGTGTTCGCGTCCTGCGCCGTCAATGGCCCGAACCCTGGTACTGCCGCGATTGACCGTCACCGTTTTCTTATCGCGCGGGTGGATGCCGAACGGAAGCTGGAAACCTTTCTCAAACACCCAGAGGTGATAGCAGTCGCAGACGTCCACCAGCCGGTCCTGCGTTGGGAACACTTCGACGGCAACTCGCTTCTCGCCGAACAGGTCGTTTTTAATTTCCATCTTGACGGCCCACGGGATATCCCCGCTGCCGTCACTCCGGCCAACGCCCTCTGCCGCCGTAATCGTGACGTGTTCGACCTTGCCCCATTCCGTGCGGAGCAAACGAGACATCACGCTGTACTTCTGGTCTTCGCTGATCCATGCCCGATCCATCTCCCTCATCCAGCCGTGATAAGGTACTCCCAGCTCTTCAGCTGCCTGTTTCGGGGTAATCGTCTCAATCCACTTCATGTTACTACTCCTTTCCAGTGCTCATGCCCATCAGCTCCGGCGTATCCACTACATTTCCAACCACCTTTGCGGTCAGAACCAGGCTTGCAAGACCATGCTCGACAAACTCCTTTCGGTTCTCCGAAAATTCCGCGTAGAAACCAATATGGCCTACGCCGTAGTCGATGTATTCGCCGTATCTTACGGCAAAAATCACATCTTTTCCGCATCGATCGTCTTTCAAAATGTCCCCCTCAAAAACAGGTACCCCGTTTCCGTCCGTCAGAGTTGTGTTCATACCGATTGTAAAAGGCTTGACCAGATGGGCGTATGCCGGCTCTTTCTCAGAATTGATGTACCAGCCCTCGCCCGGGCGACTGTTTTTCACACCTGGGGAGCGAATCAGGAATCCTTCATGCCAAACGCCATCTGCAGACTGCCCGCGAAAAGTTCTATCCTGCATCATGCTTCACCCCTTACCTTAACGGGAAGCACCAGCGCTTCATACTGCGGTTCAATCAGCTTTACAGGGGACAGCGGCCCAACTACCCATGCGCTGACTTCGTCCTCTTCCATCGACTTCAAAGCCTCGCTCAGAAATTCAAGGTTGAAGCCGATTCGCAAGGGGTCTTCCAACTTTCCGCTAAAGGAAAACTCCTCATTCATTTGCGCGATCGTGCTGCGCATTGATGCTCTGCCGGTGCCGCCGGGCTCCAGGTCCATTACCAGAACGCTCTTTTCCTTTGCGTCTGCAGACCGGGCCAGCTTGACACGACCCAGAACGCCCAGCAGTTCTTTTCTGTCAAGCGCAATTCGGGTTCCTTCATTTCTCTGGGCCACAACCTTACCATAGTCCAGGAACGGTTCCGCAATCAGGCGGGACTTCACCTCGAAATTGCTGTCACTGAAAACAGCCTTTTTCCGGTCACGCACAATTTCCACGCTACCATCCATAGAAAGCGTATCAACTGCCTTTGCCGTGGCCGCAGGAAGCGTAAAGCGAAAATCACCATCAGCTGTGCAATTGATTCTGGCAATCGCCATCCGGTATCCATCCAGCGCACAGATTTCCAGCACATCCTCGCCTTTCCGAGAGAAGCACAGGCCACGGTGCGCAGGGTGTTTTTCGTCCTTCGACACCGCATAGAGGACTTTGGAGATTGCCCAGCTTAAATCGTTGGCCCCCACGATACACCGCTTTGCATCATTGCCCGGGCCAGAAAACTCCGGGTAGTTCTCTGCCGGCGTTGTGTTCAGGCGTGCCCTGGCCGTGCCGGATTTCACGGTAAGGATTCCTTTATCGGCCTCGATGCTGATTTCCGGTGCTACCGTGCCGCTGATAAAATCAACACCGCGCGGTGGAACCACCACATCCTGCTCAACCGGCTTGGACAGACCAGCACGGACGCTCAGTTCCAGATTGGTGGCGTATGCATTGGAGCCGCTCAACAGGATTCCTGCATCATCGGTGCCCACCGCCCGAACCTCCGGCACCGCCGTGCGCAACTTGGAAAACAGCGCTCCAAGTTCGCTTCGCTCAAACTTCATCTTCCTTTTCTCCTTTCTCAAAGTGCTTCATGCTGAATTTTCCATAGCATTCAGGGCACATATAAGCCACCCGCTCCGGGTTATCGCCACGCTTTCTGCGCAGGAGCAGGGCGTACATTTCCTTCATAGGCCGGTACTTGCCGCAAACGGTGCAATGTTCCCACAGCCGCTTTTTCTGTTCCACTGTCGGGATTTTCTGCAAAAATGCCGCAGGCTTTTCCCGGCGCATATTCTCAGCGCCCACTATGCTTTCCATGTTGCTCCGCATAAACACCGGCGTACCAGCTGCATCTGCCGATGTCAGAATGTCCTGTATCCATCCAGCCTTTGGAATAACCTTTTCGGCATTTTGGCCTGTTTCCGCTCCAATAACTGCCCATTTCAGCTTTCGGAACGTTTTTGTTGCATCGCCTTCAAACGGTCCGAGAAGCGGCTCTATGGCTACGAACGTATTATACTTTTCGTTTGCCCACACGCTGTCTGACAGAATCGTTGCGGTAGAGCCGTACCAGAAATTGTTTTTCTGTGGAAGTACCCCATGGTTTGCAAGGTTCTGATATCTCACCGGGTACTGCGTCAAGAAAATGTACTGGTGCTGGGGTGCCATTTCGGCCGCAGCGAATACCTGAAGAATCCAATCTTCCGGCACCCACGGACCAAACAAGTCGCCGTCCGTGCATACCATGATGGTTGAGCCCACTTTGACCTTTTGTGGCCAATCCATGCGATACTTATGTATCGTGGGCATAAATCCGGTTGGGTTGTTCAGAAAGCGGTTATTCGTGGTTTCCCATGGAGCGTCCAGCTCAAAGAGGTTCGCTCCGACCTGCTGAACCTTCGGACGTTCTGCAAGATTTCGTCTCCAGTCGCTGGCAAAGCGTAAAGCGCTCTTTTTTGCGTAGCAATATCGGCAGTCTTTCAGACATCCTGTTACAGGATTCCATGCGTAATCCGCCAATTCGTTTTTTGTTCTGTTCACCGATAGATCCTCCCCGACTGACTGTCGATCAGGACAATGCGCTCTGCAATCTCAAACCCTGCGGCATCTGCCACATACCGCAGAACGTGAATAAGATCATGCACCCGTTTCTCGTCCTTCTGGATGTTATTTTCAGCACGCGCCCGGGTGGGGTCCGGCGCACCGCTGGGGTTGTGTCCTTTGCGGGTATCAGGCATTGCTATCTCCCTTGTCCAGAATCATATAGTACTCGTACTGGGTGCCCGGGTTGGCGTTTGGACGGCGGCGCACGATGTCAACCCGATACCCCGCTTTCAGGAGCAACCGTCCCAACTCTAAGCGTTCATCTTCCGAGAGTCCTTTTGCCTTAGACGGCGCAAGGGAAAGTTCGATTTTAGCCAACACGCTTTTCCACCTCCATCAGGTCGTGCATCAGCTCGTCAACCAGCAGCTTACCGGCATTCGCGCCTGTGCGAATAATGTTTCCGTTTTCCTTTAACTCTGCAAACTCCTGTGCACGGATTTCTTTGGACTGCTTTGCAAAAGAAATTTCCGATGCTGTCATTCGGCCTTGCACCACTTGCTGCCATTCCTCGATGAACGGCTTGGCATCTTCCAGATCTGCATACTGGTCGTTGCTATAACTGCGTTTCTGCCGAACTGTACCGCCCGGCTCCACCTCCAAGGTGTACCACGGCGTATTGGGGTCAGACTTCTTTCGTAGGAAGAAAATGTAGCTTTCCCGAACAGAAATGCGCTCAAAGTATCTGGTCCCGCGCTGGATGCAGTGGTCAAGGAACTTACTCTCCTGCAAAATGTCCTTTGCGCCCTCCGGCACCCGGATAATGTACTCCGCTCCATCGTACTCATAGATTTTACGGATCTTCTTGTAGATGTTTTCGATATGGAACTGCTTTTCCAGCTGTTCCGCTTCCCTTCTGATAGAGTGTTGCGTGCCTTTCATGGCTTCCATCCGGTGCTGTTTATTACGCTCCAGCACGAGATCATCATGCCGGCGTTTCAGGTCAAGCGGGAACATTACGCTTTCAAGCTGCATATTCATACCCGATTTCTCGGCCATATCCAAGTAGTCCGACCAATCCTGTGCAACTCTGAGAACAATGTGCCCATCGTATTTCCCGGTAACGCGCCTAGTCTGCTGGCGAAGGTACTTCAAGCTGCGTGTCATGCCGTATTTCTGCAAGGTATCGCACATTCCCATGACATCCTGAATCTGTTCGGTCATGGCAAGATGCTTGCAATCAATGGGCAGTCCCGCCTTTTTCCATGTCGCCGCCCACTTTACGCGCTCGAATGACTTTTTCTGTCCTTGAGCAACTACGGCGTTCAGTTCTTGACGGTTCAAGCCGCCAAACACCCCGTAATAGGTTTTGGAACTCAGCTTGATGCATCCAGCCGTCTTTGTTCCGTCCAGAATATCGGTCATAGCATCAAGCCAGCCTGTCTTCATCAGGCTTTCAGCCATCGGATATTTCAGTGTAGCTTCCCAGAAAATGATTTCCCAATAAAAGTTAAGGCCTTTATCCAGCTCCCGCAGCCATTCGGTGTGCATTACGCCGTGCAAGTCACGCTCCACCTTCTCCCCGTAGTCAGCAATAATCGTAGGCTGCATATAGCCGCCGGGCGCAAGCAGAGCCGCGCTCAATCTCGAGTTCTGGCACATAACGTACTTTTGTTCCGTATAATGGTTCTGCCACCGTTTTTCCCAACGCAGAATTTCTTTTCCGTCAGTCCACCAGATTCCCTCGGCGTAAATATTCATTTTTGCTTTGTGGTTGGCGAAACCAAAGTACACTGCATATTTTCGGAGCCAGACTCCGGTGCCCTGCTTTTTGCTCCAGACGAAAGTACGCTTTGCACACAGGCGCTTGGAGGAATACTGCGTGCCGCGCACATTCATCTTCTTTCCGCAGCACTTGCAGATTTCGGAACTCTTATGTTTGAGTTTCCTATCCGTGAGGGTGTATTCACCTCCGCAGCTGTCACACCGGATCTGCTGAGCGGGAATGTACTTGCCAACGCCGCCGGGCGTCACAACGAGTTTCTTTGTGTTGGTTGCCCAGAGATACACCGCATCGTAGCACTCGGTCAAAATCTGTTTTTTCAGGTCAACTTCGGCAGGTTCCGGCACTTTTTTGAACCACTTTTCAGTTTCCTCGGCCTGCTGGGCGTTTCGCTTGTCCAGCCGCTTGCGTGCACGCGCCGTAAGTGCGCCATCCACAACAGCCATCAGATTTTCCCGGTAGTCGTTGAAATAGTCATGCAGGCGTTTGGAATCTTCGCTCGTTGCTGAAACATCTGCCCAGAAGAGGACTTTACCCGCCTTTTCCCAGATTCCTTTCGGGCTAAAGTCTTTCTTGAAGTTATTTTCAGGTTTCTTGCGCAATTCGCCAATCCAGTAATCACCGCAGAACCGCCATGTGACCACGGGATTCTTGCACTTATCCCAGACTGCTACCGTCAGGGTTTTGCCCTTGATGTACCGTCCTTGGCCTTTCCCTTCAGCAACCGACACGCATAGACGGGCATCCAGATTTGGCCGCACCGGTTTCGGCGTGTACAACACCAATTCTTCAGCTTTTTTCATTCAGCACCGCCTCCAAACTTTTTGCCGTATACTTTTTCCCCTGCAAAACTTTCACTCCATCGATCTGTTGAACAATGCAAGCAAATTCGTTTTCTCCCCGGACGATGAAGCAGAGCCACTCGCCAAGTGCGCCAGCCAGTTCCTTGCCCTGACCATACGCGATGTGGAACGGTCTCTTGAAGCAATCTTCGAATTTTTCTGCCGGATGCTCAAACGCATAATTTGCGTGCATAAGAAGGAACTCGTCTTCTTTCAGCCTACGAAGCGGTACAATTTCGGTACAACTGCTTCGAGTCCGGTAGTCATCCTCATCGATATCACCGCCAGCTGCGATAGCCCAGAACTCGTTTTTCCCGTCCCAAGCATACCAGTTAAGGCAGTCCAGCGGATCCAGACAGTAATGGAAGCCCGTATTGGCGCATTTTGCCTTTTCGGTCTTGCTCACTTCGCCCGGCTGGTACTGATAGCTGCCATCGCCGAGCGTAGCAATCAGCCCCGGCTTGAATCCTTTGAATCCTAAAATCATCAGAGCCACCCATCCAAGGAAAGCTGCATATCGTCTTCCGCAGGCGTTTCCTTCTTCTTTTTTGCCGGCTTTTTCGCATCCGTTTTCTTTTCTGCTTTGGACGCAGGCTTGGTTGTGTGAGCTGGTGCCGCCTGCTTCGGAACATTGGGGGATGCATCTTCCGGTTTGACGGTGGCCGGAGCCTGCATCTCAGCTTCCGTAGGCGGTGCGCCAGTCAGTTTGATGTTCATGCTGAACGAAACCTCGGCGTTCGGAAAGTAAAACTGAACGGCGCGGCGGTATGTTTCGAGGTCGGACAGAACTTCGCCTGCGTTGTTGACAACAGCGGCGCAGCATTCGGAGAACGTGCGCTGCGTATTGCAGACGACCTCTGCGAACCGCGGCTCCTGGTCTACAAAGCCAAGCAGTGTCCGCAGAACATAACTCTTCACGCTCTTCGCGGCACGACCGCCCTTGAACAGCTTGTCCTCAGCTTCCAGCTTTGCTTTTGCTTTAGCTCGCCAATCGACGAACTCTACTGTGGTTGTGGTGTGTGTGGTGGAATCCATATTGTCCTCCTATCAGAAAAAGCTAAGCTGTCCACCCTTGCCCTCGGAGAACACCGGTTCCTGTTCCGGCGCTCTTTGCGGCTTTTTAGCGGCTTTTGGCTTTCCCGTGTTCTTTGGTTCCTCGAGTTTTTTAGGGGCTTCAGGGGATTTTTGTGGTTCGGATTTTGGCGCATCTGCAACACGCTCTTTCCTTATCGGTTGAGTGACCAGTTCCATCTGCGCCATAAAGATTCGATATTGCCAAACCGGGATCCTGAGCATCGGCGTATACCAGACGTTTCCTTTGTTAACTGGAAGCAGCCCCCTTTTGTCATAAGATACAGACGGGCTTGCAAGCGTATCACCGATGACGACATACCCCGGCATTCCAAGCAGACTCATTTGCAGATAGCACATCATGCCCACGATGTAGTCAATGTCCTGCGCCACAAACAGCACATCCGTCTGATAATTGATGCCTTTCTTTCTGCATTCGTTTGCGAACGCCACCAGCAAGGCCCCAGCGCCGCAGGTCGGATCACAGACCGCAACCCATCCCCTATCTCCGATTTTCTGCTGAAACTCTTCTGCGGGGGTCGTTACTGCGGACATGAACTCACACAGGTGGTAGGGCGTAAAGAATTGTCCTGCATGGTCGTTTCCAAGCCCCAAGCACATATACAACTCGCCAAGGAAGTCCTGTTCCGGGTTGTCCTCTAGTGCCACGACCAACAAGGCCAGCATTTCCGTAAATGCTTCCATTTCCGGCCGCGTGTATTTTCCTGCGATTGATAAGTACTGCTTCTCGCGTTCGTCAAAGTGGTTCCGATCTGTCGCATTGGACACCGCAATAGCACTCATGGTGATCCAATCGCTCCAGACCTGCCAGCGTGACCGACCATTGCTCGAAAACACTTCAAACTTTTTTACAAGTTCCTTCTGTGCTTCACCCCGGACATGGCGAACATCACTCCCCATTGGAATCGCCCCCTTTGCCCTGCGGAACATCCTGTTTTTTGAACGGTCTTCTCTTTATTCGTCCAAGGCTGTCAGTAAGACCTAGAATGTTGTTTCCGCTCGGCGTTTCTCGGTCAACCCGATTTCCTTTATTTTTGATGTGAGTTTTTTCCCACTCTGCAAACGTTGTAACATGCTGCGCCGCCGCCTGATCGAGCAGGCGCTTAGCATAGCACCATGGGTGCTTCGCTTGGTGGCGTACCGCTTCTTTCAGCGCTGCCACAATTAAGGCATCCTCAAAGCCGGCCTCGCGCAGATCCCGGAACTCCGAAGCTATATACGGAGTGACCATGCTGTCGCATTCAGCCCAGACCCAGTAGGCTTCTGGCGAATCATCCGGCGGGCCAGTAGACTTTTCCGGGGTTTCTTCGCTTCCAGAACAATCAAAACTATCATTTGGTTGTTTTGATTGTTCTGGCTTTTTGGCGTTGGAGTTTCCTTTAGGTGCTCCCCCGCTTTTTCCTGCCGCTGCACGCTTTGCCCGCGTTTCCTCCCACTTCTGGATGTTTTCATCCAGCTTCTGCTGAATCCAGCGAAAAGCCATATCGGTTGCCGGATTTTCAAACTTTGGCACATGGCCGCTTTCTGTGTAAGAAAGAATCGCGTCAAAGATTCTCCCCTTTTCTTCGAGTGGTAGGCTTTTTAACGGCTCGGCCCACTCTGTATACAGCAGGACGCTCTTTTTATCGTTTTTCACTTGACTGTTCCCCGCTTCGTAAGTTCAGAACTTTGCACAGGTGCCTATCCAGCTTGATGCCGTAGATATGGTAATCGGCGAACAAAGCCTTTTCCCTGCGGTGCGCTTCTTCGTGATGCTGCCGACAGAGGGCAATCGCATTCAGCCCCACATGGACGATAGCTTCACGATCCCGACCCATGCCGACACGGTCAACATGATGCACCTCTGCCGGGCGGTTGCAGACTGCACACCGGCGGTTTTCAAGGCACAAATACAGGTATTTTCCGATATCGTCCGTCTGGGTCAGCAGGCTATCCTTCGTCGGGACACCCCAGTGAAAACAGAACTGAATCAGGTATGTAATAAATTCTCTGGCCGTGGTCATATCGCAGTCCGAAAGGGAGAACCACTCCCGCAGGCAGCGGGAGCAGAAGTCCCATTCCAGATAGAGCCGAAGTTCTTCCGGCTCCTGCCCGGACCACAGAGAGATATCACGGATAATGGCAAAAATCTTCCGGCGCTGGTCTGCGGAAATAGCTCGTCCATCATCCAGCCGGACCTCAACCCGCCGGGGCCGTTTCTGATCCACAAACCGGCTGATATCCATATCTGGCTTCAGGACTAGCTTTCCGTCCTCCACCTTTTCAATTTTCGCCGTCACAATCATGTGTGTTCTCCTTGTCCACATGGACGTGCATCGGGACATACACGCTGTTGGCCTGCATATTCCGCGCTAAAAAATCGTTGCATTTCGCTTCTGACAGATGATTTTTAAGAACCTGCAGCTCATAGGCGTACTGCCCAGCGGCTTTCTTCTCTTCGATTTTGGCCTTTATTTCCTCGTCCTTGTAGTTGGCTTCTATCAGGTAGAGGTCATATCCAAGCGCCTGCACGCCGTTCATGTTGTTTGTGTCGGTGGCGTAAATCGCCTTTCCGGTCGGGAAGTGCACCTTGTACCCGCAGTTGGGTACATTGTGCGTCAGCATGAACGGTATCACATTGCACAGGCCATAACCGTACATCGTTCGAGGTTCCAGCACATCGATTTGACATTCTGGAACCCCTGCGGCCAGCAGTGGCGGCACCAACCAGCGGCAGCAACCAAAACGCAGTGTCGGCCGTTCTGCGGCTAGCCGTTTGATGGTTCGCTTCTGGAAGTGATCTGAGTGGATATGCGTCAGAAGCACAAGCTTCAGTTTCGGGACATACGGCTCCAACGCCTTATACGGCACGCCGCAGTCTACCAGTACAAAATCTTCCAAAATCGTGGCGTTGCCATCGCTGCCGGTGCTGATAATGTTGTACTTGACCATCAGAGTGCAGCCAAATCAACGGCTTCCTCAACGGCATCCGCTTCCGGCTCCGGCAGATCCATCGTCTTGGCTGTCCGCTCAATTTTGGGCAGCTCCTGCTCACTCTGCCCGGCATCTGCATACTCCGCAGCTTCCGGCAGCAGGCCACTGCCTGTGCTGTCCGGCATCATAACGCGCCCGTCCCGCTCATAAGCCGTGGTCATTTCGGCGGTCATGATGCCCCACTTGGAAATCAGCTGACGCAGCATCGTCTTTTTGGCCATCCCATCGAAGTCCTTATACCAAAAGCTGGAGTACTTCCACAGTTCGTCCTGCGGGATTTCACCGTTCAGCAACTTCTTATATGCTGCTGCACTGAACGCCTGACTGTACTTGTCCGCATGAGCCATCATCTGGTCTGCAGTCCAGTACAACGTTTTCTCAAAGCCGTTGATATACTCGAAGTGTGCAATGTAGCCCACCGTCGGCATCGCTGCACGCTTTTCAAAATCTTCGATAAAGTGCATCTCATGGAACCGTTCTTCAAATGGATCCCATCCGCTCAGTTCCCCGGCCTTGACCTCCAGCACATTCAGGCGCTTGTATTGACCAGTCCGCAGCGCCAACTGGATATAGCCTTTGTAGCCAAGCATAAACTGTGCCTTCACGCTTGCAGGCTCAATCACATTGCCCTGCCGGTCACGCTTCGCCTTGGACTTAAAGGGCACCAGATAGAACTGACCCAACTGGGGCGAAGGCTGCAAGAGCAGGCTTTCACCCAAAAGGGCACCTGCCAAAATCGTGCCCGGGTTGCATTCCTGCAAGGCCGGATTGACAGCAACGGCGCTGGTGATGTTGGCAATGAAGCGAGCGCCGCGCGCCGGATCGCCCAGCGTGTTATTCACGAGATTCTTGTACATCGGAGTCTGGATTGCCTGCGAAAAACGCATCTTCTGCGGCTGCATAGCTTTAGCCATTGTCACTTACCTCCCTGTTTTCAATGCCGTTGTCGGTCATGTATGCCTGAATTTCAGTAATTTTGCTATTGACGAAAGCTTTCAGGCCACGAAGCTGAGCCAATGTACCACGGCACTGGAACGTGCTAGCCATGAAAGTAAACTTGGCGGTCACGACCTGTTCCGCGCTCTCCTTCTGGGAGTCCTCAGTCTCCTGCTCGTCCATAACGGGCGGTTCGGTGCCCATGACCTGAGGCGCAGACAGTTCTTCCTCTGCCGCATCCAGAACCGCCGCTTCTGCCTCCTGCGCACGAAGCTGGGCTTCCAGACGCTGCTTGCGCTCGGCTTCTTCCCGGGCAATACGGTCTTTGCGCTGGCTCACGCTGTTAATGGCAACAGCCAAACTTCCGCACAGCTTATACTCGGCCATGATCTCCGGGGCATTTTCCATGCCGTTGATGCCGGCTACGTCAGCCGCAACCTTTTCCACATACTCCTTGACCTTGGCTTTCAGGGATTTCAGGCTTGCGGTCAACGTGACTGCAACGCCGACATCCTCATAGGTGACCCACTCAACGCCGCTAGCCTTGACCATCTCAGCAAAGTAATCCTTGACCTTTTTTTCCTTGTCGGCTTTCAGTCCGGCTTCTACGTCCGTGATTTTGCCCTTCAGCGCTTCATCTGCCGGGCCGTACACGTCCGTAACGCATTCTTTGTAAACCTCGTCGAAGTCCTCAAACGGCTGCATGATCTGCTTCTTCACGGCCATGCGCCGGGCATCCAGATCCTTGCGGTCACGGTTCAGCGCCGCCCGGCGCTCCTTGACAACTTTGAGGGTTTCTTCCGTGCAGGCCAGCGAAAGCGCCTCCTTGACGGACTCCTGAGCCTGTGCCTTGATGCTGTGCAGCTGCTCCTTGATGATAGGAAGTTGCTGCACCACAATCAGACTATCTGCCAACGCCGTGGTCTGATTGGTGGTAGTAATTTCCTTTTCCATGTGTACCTCCTGATTCTCTGTATAGAAAAACGGCAGTAGGAACGCTCCTGACCGCCGCTTCGTACCTGTTGAAAAAATCAACCGATTATGCTACAATATGGTTGTGTGTGGTGGAGACCTGCATTTTCCGGCTTGATGTTCCTGCATCAAGCGCCAACGGAATGTGTGGGTCTCTATCCATTTGTAGCGCGCTGGCCGTTCTGGTCAGCGCTTTTTTTCGTGTGCGGCGAGTATATCCCACACCGAGAGCTGCCCTACAATCTGGCGCTCAGCGGTGATTTTAGGCTGTGTGACAGTCCTGATTCTGCGGGGCTTTGCGGGTGCTCGGAGCCGTTTTCCGAACTCCTTGACGTAACACTTCGCACCGTACCCCACTTCGATTGCTGCCGGATCTGTAATGACCCTGTGACACCGAGCGCACCTTGTCATTCTTCTTCTTTCCTCCAAAAAGCGCCTGCATCTGCAGTTCGTGCATCAGGCGGGATGCAATAATGATTGCACCAACAATGAGAATCCACTCCCCGCCGATTGCCCAGTAGCCGCGCCAGCGATATGTACTGGGCAGCTGCCACAAGGCCATAAGCCCCCCGGAAATTACGCCGGCCAGCGTGTCCAGCAGTCCAACAACGACCCAGCCCGTCACGGTCAAATGCCTTTCTTTGCGTTTCATTTCAGGTTTGCCCCCTTCATGTAGGTTTCGATCAGTGCCCACTTGCGAACATCCATCGGCTGGTGAACAGCATCTTCCAGTGCTTCTTCGGTTCCGCAGCGGTCACAAATCGTGATGCCCGGAACTTGACGGGAAAGAGCATTGCTGTGCAAGCGCATCTTCATGGTCTGCTTTCCGCATCGAGGGCACGGAAGCACCTGCGCCATTTCGGCGGCAGCATCCTGCACATCCCGATATGTTGCAAAAACTTCGTCCAGCAGCATCCTCTCGGTGTGCGCCTGAATCATTTGCGCCATCTTATGAAACATCCCTTTCTCCTTCCAGCAGCCCTACGATTGCGTTCCACACCTTGTCCGTGTAGGCTGTGCTATATGTGCCAGCAGACCAAGCCTTTTTGGCTCCGGCTGTGCCAAGGTTATAGGCCATCAGAGCGCAATTCACATTGCCCTCGTACTCGCTGAGATACATACCCAGCATATAGCACCCAGCCTGAATGTTCTGGCGGGCATCCAGCAGATCCGTTATGCCAAGTTTATCTTTGAGCCACCCGGCGTTTATGCTGTTTATCTGCATCAAGCCATAATCCCCGGTAGAGCTGCGCGCCGCCGGGGTAAAGCCGCTCTCGACCTGCATGACGGCATAAGCCAGTTCCAAGGGCACATCGTAGAGGTCGCACATTTTCTCCGTGTAGGACTGTAGTTCCGCATCCAGCGGCACCTGATATGTAACCGGCTCATACGGAACCGGGTCCTGACGAACGCATTCAACCTGCTCGATCTCGGCCATCACCGGTACCGTAACCAGCGTTTCAACCGGCGGCTTCTGCTGGAAAGCGAACGCCGCGGCGATGTTTCCGACCACCAGAAGCTGCGCCGCTGCCGCCGCTGCCAGCGGCACGAGCGTTTGTGCTTTCATCCTCCCGCACCTCCTCCAAAAGACCAAAACGTTCCATCGCATACCGCCGGGGCACCCGGCCGGGAAACGTGAGGTTTCCCCTTGCTTCCAGTTCCTGATTCATCTGCTGGATGTACTTATATGCCCGGGACTTGCCACAGCCAACCAGTTCCGCAACCTCTGCACAACCGATGAAATACGACTCTTTGCTCACGACTGCCGTCCCCCTTTCGAAAAGCGCATATTGTTCATTGCCACATTCAGGTCGTTGGCCAAACGCATGATTTCATCCCATTCGGCTTGCTCGCTCTCAGCGATCTGGCCATCTGCGGCGATTTCTACCATTGCCTCCCGCTTTGCACAGAAGCGCTGAACCGCCGCCAGAACGCCCAGCACGGCTTCCGGCAGGTCTTTCAACTGGATCTCAGGCACGACCCGTTTGCCGAGATCTGATGTCAACCGCAGATGCTGCACGGCCAGATATGGGGCTTGATACACGTCACACATGGCGCTCGCTACATCGCTGGGCACTGGACGCTGGCTCTGCTCATAGTCCCGCAGGCTGTCAACCGACACGTTCAAAAGCTGCGATGCTTTTTCCTGCGTAAAACCAGCAGATTTCCGCGCATTTTTGTAAATATTCTGGCTTTCAATCGCCATTTTTTCACGCCGTCCTTTCTGGTATACTTGAGATGTAGGTTAGCTCCGGTACGCCACCCCGCTGATGTTCAGGCACTTTTCGATTGCGCCCTGGACGTTCTCGGACGGCACCAGCACACCATTGACGACTTGGCTGATATGCGAGCGAGAAAAGCCCGTTTCCTTTGCCAGTTCCGTAACGGTCATATCGTCATGGTCGATCATGGCCTTCTTGACAGCCACGCACCAATCCGGCATCGTAGTCTTTTTCATGTTTTTTCTCCTTCCTAACAAAGATTTATCTAACAAGTGTATTGAACACTTGTTAGATTTCTGATAAAATGAAAGAGCCAGTACCCACTATTCAACGCGTTCCCCTGTCGTTAAGCGAAGCTGTCATGGGAGCGGCGCTATAACTGCACAGCATCCAACTTGCGGCTGTTGTCCGCTATGCTTTGCAGCGGCGCTTGTCTTTAGGAGGTCAACGTTCATGGTTCGTATTGCGTGGTACGAACGAACCCCTTTGCTGAGAGGTTCTGGGGGAACGCGCTGAATGGTAAGCGCTGTACCCTTTCACTTAACATTTGTTCTGTACAAGTGTATTATAATCCATCAATTGCAACGTTTCAAGCTGTTTAAGCATCAATTGATGGATTTTGTGAGGATACACAAAATGACAACCGAAAATTTGTATGATTCTATCGCCCTTGCGGAAAACATCAAAATTCAGGCAAAGGCACGCAATATCCAGCTGAAGGATATGTACGCTGAACTCGGAATGAGCAAAGGCGTTCTTTCCAACTTGCGAACCGGTCGCATGATTGCCGCCGACAGTCTGGCGCGCATCGCTGACTACTTGGACTGCTCCATGGACTTCCTTATGGGGCGCACCGTTGACCCCGCTGTGCAGCGTATGGAGTTAACAGATGAAGAACGCCAAAAGGTTACGGATTTCCTTCAGTTCATTCTGAGCCAGCGGAAATAATGCTCAGAGCCGCTCCGATGGCTCTATTTTGCGTTTTCTATTCTCCCGCATGGAATTTGCCGCCCGGCAGGATATGCGGCTCAAATCGCTTCTCTGTGGACGTTTGTTCGATTTGGTGAAATCAGCCATCAATGACGAAGTGCGCGCCCTCGGTGATAAGCACCGTACCGCGATGCTCGTCATTGACGATGGTTGTCCGTTTGCCGATGTACTCAGCTGGCAGTTCGCCTCGCTTCACTCGTTCAAGGTTGTACGGAGATGCTTCCCAACGTCCCTTGTAGGACTCTGGGATCTTGCGCCACTCCGCTTTTGTGTAGTGGCGCATCAGGTCTGCCCCCATTCTTCCCCGACCAGCTCCATCCAACCGAACGGTTCGCAGTACCACCAGCTGGATGCACCATTCTCGGTGAGCCGCACGACATCGGACACGCTCATGCTATGGCCGGAGAAATCGGTAGGTCGATTTGGCCCGTTGAAGAGCGCGAACAGACGGAGGAGCATCCTGCCCACTTCCGGGACAGACGGAATCTCACCGCCGTATACCCGACGGTAGTTCTCCCGGTGGATGCCGCCCAGCTGTGCGGCCTGATCGGATGCCGTGAACCGCAGTTTTACCTGCTCCATGGTGTCCTCTTTCAGCTGGTAGATCTCATACTTCATGTGAATCTTCCTTTCTTTGCGGTGGTTCCCGCGACCTTGCCCGGCTGGTTGCCAGGTGGTTTCGGCCATTTCCGATGGCCATCATCAGGCGGGGTTATTCAGGGCGAGTATTCCACGCTTCAATAGTTCGTTGCCTGCCCAATTCCCCGCGATGTTCATAAAAATCGCAGGTAAATGTGATATTGCATTTCGGACATCTGATCCGAATGCCCTCAGTATTAGATTCAGTGATGGTCGTATGCTCCTGCCCGCAGAAAGGGCAAGGCTTCAATACTTTCTTTTTCACGATTTAGCCCTCCAATCTTGCCACGACGGAATTATAAAAGCCCTTGTACTGCTCCTGCTCCTTGACAGAGTTGCTATCTGCGCCAAAATCCCAAGTGTACCGCTCAATCCACTTGTCACACTGCTGCGCCCTGTCCCGGAAATACTCAGCGATGTGGGTCTTGTCGATGCCCTCGACGATCTCGATCTGTGCGTGTTCGTTGTTCCACACCTTTGCGGTAGTGTACTTCTCGTAGCCGTTGACCGTTACCATGATCGGCCAGAAACAGACCGCATTTTTGGCCTTGCTCAGCTCGCCGTTGCGCTTGATCTTCAGCAGGCAATGGTCTTTCCCGCACCAGTCGGGGTCTCCGTCGCTGTGCTCCACAAAGTAGAGCGCGTTGTCGGTCTTGAAGTACGCCCCGGTGATTCTTACGACGTCCCCGGTCTTGATCTCGATTCCGTTCTTGTCCAGCATGATTTTGTCCTCCTTTTTGATTAAACGTCAAAGCTGACCGAATGATATGCGAACCAGTGCCCGCAGCGGCGGTGCAGCTTGTACCAGTTTGTGAAGCGCTGCCCAGAGCAGTCATAGGCCGTCGGGTAAAACTCGTAGTAGCGGTTTCCCCGGAACCATTCGGCTGCATCGACCTTGTTGGCCTTGTCCAGTTCGTCCGGGAGCTGCACCAGCTCAATGTAGCCATCAATGCCGCGCTCCTCGATAATGCGGCTGTCAGGTGCCGGGCGGTTGTTGTAGTCCCGGATCTCCTTCTTGATGCTGGCAATAAATGCGGCCATGCCGGACTTCTGTTCGGCGGTGGTGGTGTCCCGGATGAACGCCAGCAGGGTGTAAGCATCTCTCAGCTTCTCGGCGTCGGTGATCTTAAACATTGTCTTGTCCTCCAATATTGTTTAGAATTCGTTGAAGTCTCCAGCATCGAACAGCAGGCCGCTTCTGAATTTCAGGCTGAGCTTGCTTTCAGGGGGCTTGCGCTTGAAAACAGGCTTTCCGTTCACCAACTCTGCATACACGGAAAAACTGCAGCGCGTACCTTGGAGAGTGATGTAAACACCGTTCTGATAAGCACGGAGTTCGCCAAGTTCCAGTCCCCAAGAAGTGGTAAACTCAAGGTTTCGGCTCAACGCATTGTGGAGAGATGACTTCTTGTTGTCCGGCATCATCCTGAAAAGCTCCAGCGCTTGCTTCTCGCAGTGCATGTTTTTGATTTCCATGGTTCAGCCCTCCTCAACGACCCATCCGGCACAATAGCCGGGATCACGAAGCCTTGCCTTTGCAAGTGCTTCATCGAACGTCCGGGCACGAACCCGGACAGGCGGCAGGTCGCCGCCCACGATTTCCCATGTAGCCATGGGTGCTACAAATCTCTCCATGTTGTGTTTCCTTTCCATCTAACAGGTGAATGAATCACTTGTTGGATATATTATAATCTCACAAAAGTGAGATAGCAATACAATATTCTCATTTTTGTGAGATTCATGCTTTTGCACAAAAAGGTGGTGTTCTATTTGTTGTTTTGGGAACGTTTTTATCGGATGTGCGAAATCCGCGGAACAAAGCCAAATCCACTTGCCAAAGAGCTTGGCATCTCATCTGGAGCTGTCACGCGCTGGAAGAATGCAGAAGATCCTCCGTCTGGAAAAACACTCATGCTACTTGCGGACAAACTGGACTGTTCCGTTGATTACCTGCTTGGCCGCACCGATGATCCTGTTCTTCACCAGTTGGATTCGTCATCGTCGTCTATATAGCGTGCTTGGTGATTTTAACTTGCCTGTAACTTGCCGCGCCTATATAACGCGCGCACGCGCGCTTGATGATGACGATAGTCATCATACATAATCATTAACATTTACATTAACAGCTTGTTTTGTTTGTTTTGCTTATCAAAATAAGCATTTGGTTGTTTTGTTTGTTTGTTGGATTTCAGTTTTTGCCAAGGGATTTTGCTTTTTACGCCATCAGAACCAAAAAGCGGGGCTTACGCCCCGCCGGAAACTACCTTGGAGATAATGAGCCGCCCCGCGAAGTGTCCAAACTTCTCCGGTGTATGGAACATCTTCTCGAAGTAGGCCGCATCTTCTTCCCGCAGGTCGGTGAAATCTTCCTCACTGATGCCCACCGCAAGGAACGTGCCGCAGATGATATCGCAGGGCTTGTCCCCTGCATACAGCGCCCGGTTCATGGGAAGTCCGCTGAACTTCCCTTCCTCGTTGCAGATCAGGCCGACCGGGCGGCGTTCATCCGGGTAAATCACCTCAATATAGCCGCCTACGAGGCTCTGCAAGCTTGCAAGTTCGTTGGCAACGTCAATGCGTTCCGGGGCTTTGCCCGGCTCAATTTTCAGTGCTTTCATGGCTCAATTCTCCTTTCTTGCTTTCAGCGGTTCGCCATTCCATGCCACGCAGTACGGGTGTGCATCCAGATCAGTGCCGTGCATCCAGCCGCCCTGCACAGCCATTGCGGCTTCCACCCGGTACGATTCCCGGGTGCGGCTCCGCTTGACGTTCTTGTACAGAGCCCCACCGTGGGACTTCTGGAACGCTTTTGCTTCATCCTCGGTCTTAAAAAACTTGTTGCAATACATAGTCAATCCTCCTGTGTTTCAAACGTGTTGGTTCCGGTCATGCTATTGTGGTTCAGTCCTCCTTTCTGTTCAGCTGGTACCCAGTGCCGCGATAGCTGATGATGTACCGGTAATCCGGCGTGCGGAACACCTCAATGCGGCTCTTATCCACGTTCTTGATGCCCAGTTTCCGGCGAATGAACGGAACCGCGATCTTGATGGTTTTGGCGTTGGTCATGTCCTTGTTCCGGCGGTCAGGCCGCTGTGCATAGCGGCGCATCCGCACCTTGCTGACGGCCTCTGCATCCGCTGCGGTGCCATAGAACTTTTTGTAATCGCCGTAACCATTCACTTCGTAGTACCGCTGGATGCTGATTTGCTCCAGCCGGTCATTCCAGATGGTGTCTGCGTGGTTCTCATCTCCGTCCGGGGAAACACGTTCCTTTTCGGGAACGCGGCCAACGATCAGTTCTACGCCCTGCTTGTCCCATCCCTCGGTGAAAGTCCGAAGCAGGACGCGCACGACCTCAGCGCCATCCGTCAGGTCAATGTGGGCGATCTCGCCCTGACTGCCGCGCATCGTTGCGGTGTTGAAGTGATAGCCACGCTCCAGATACTTGTTCACTTCGGCTGTGAATACCTTGTTGATGTCTGCGAATTTCATAATCGGCTCCTCCTTATCGAACAATTGTACAACCAGCGTATTTAAAGTTCTTTGCCGCCACTGTAACTTCAGACAGATGCTTTGCGAACTCCGCTACTCTCTCCGGGGTTGCTTCCGGGCAGCTAGCTGAAATGCAAATCTGCACCTTTTCCCCTGAAGCCAAGCCAATTTCGATGCACTCACCCAGCGCGTCAACCTGCTTTGTGAAATCATGCATTGCCCGGCTCAATTCGCTGTACATCACTGTTCTCATTGCTCTATCCTCCATTCGTTCTTGTAATCCAACAAATGTTTGATTACGATTATATAATAATCCAACACTTGTTAGAGGACAAGACCGCAAAGCAAACATTTGTTAGATTTCAGCACCGTGCACAAGATTCTTAGAAGAAAGCTGGTAAAACGTATGACGGTTACAGTACAACGCATCGTCGATCTGACCGAACGCTATGGCACATCAGGCGCTTTTATAGCGCGCCTATGTGGGAAAAGTCGTTCCCTGATTGCTGGTTGGAAGGACGGTAAGGCAACTCCAACGGATGCAGACCTTTCTATCATTGCGGACCTCTACGGGGTGTCCGTGGCCTACCTGCGCGGCGAGGTAGACGCCCCTGCATCAAACGTCAAAAATGCTATGCAGCAACAACTTATGGACAGTGTACAAGGCCTGACCGATGATGAAATGCGAAAGGTTATAGAATACGTTCGCTTCCTGAAATTTCTGGATGCAGAACAAAAGGCAGACCCCCAATAAGGGAGCCTGCCCATGCTGAAGGATGCGTTACTGCTCCTTCAGCTGCCCGATGTACTCAAGCACCTGCCGGATCTGTTCAGGGGGTAAATCCTTGATTTCGTCCCGCAGAACTTCATCCAGCACTTCTCCGTGCTTCGGGTGTTCATCCGATGCTGCCATGTGCCATCACTCCTTCCCGGCTTACAGATAGGCCATTGAAAGAGTATGACATCTGTACTTTGCATTTCCAGCTTTTGGAAACATATACCAATGCTCGTGATAAAATAACAGGAAAGGTTATGGTGTGATATGGGATTCAGGTATAGAAAAAGCATTCGGCTTGGTGGTGGGTTCCGCATCAATATTTCTGGTAGCGGTGTTGGATACTCATGGGGTGTTCCCGGGTATCGAATCACCAAAACAGCGAACGGAAAAATCCGGCAAACCGCCTCCATCCCGGGAACCGGACTGAGTTATTCGACCGAGGAATCCATTTATAAATCTGCACGAAAAAGCGCTCTAAAAGAAGAACCATATACAGATACGGAAGTTATTCAATCTACCGACCGCGCAGACTATAAAAATTCCGACTTCAAGGCGCTTATGAAGCGAATCAACCGGGTTTGCTTTCTCAATAAAGCCTCACTTATCGTTGGGGCTATCGGCCTGCTCGCTTTCATCGTTCTTCATACACCGCAGCGGCTTTTCCTGACCATTTTGTCATTCATCGTATTTCTCTATGCCCACTATATTGCTCCTGTAAATTTGGAATACGACTTCACCGATGAACAGTTTGATGCCTACGAAGAATGGTATAACGCCTGGCGTAAATTATTTGCCTGTGATGCCGTTTTCTATGTACCCGAAACCCACACCAACAGCAGCGCAAAAAAGAATGGCGGTGCCGAGAAAACCGTATCCGAAGAAAAAGCTCTCGGAATGCCTGCACTCCCCTATTTTCTCAGAACAAATGTGCCTGTTTTTTCGGCCGCTCTGAATAAGAAGGAGTCCATTTATATTTTCCCGGATAAGGTGTTCTATCTCCACAATAGCAAAATCAGCGCATACGACCTTTCGGAGGTCTCTTTCAATGTCGATTCTGTCAACTGTGTCACGGATCAGGAGCATCTACCGGCGGATAGCAAGGTGGTCAAAGAAACTTGGCTCCGGGTCAATGCCGATGGTTCCCCCGACCGACGCTATAAGAACAACAAGAAATGCCTTGTCTGCGAATACGGCAGACTGCGCATCCGCTCTGACAGCGGACTAAATATTTATTTTCTGCTTAGCAATTCCGACAACGTAGACCAGTTCAAGGCAATTCTTCCACAATAAAAAAAGACCCCGGCCATTATAAAAATGGTCGGGGATTTATAAACTCTTCAGGAGGTATATTCGATGCCCTGCTATAAAGACGAAAAAACGGGAACTTGGTATTGCCAGTTTCGATATACTGATTTCACCGGAGCGCAGAAGCAAAAGCGCAAGCGCGGCTTCAAAACCCGCCGCGAAGCGCAGGAGTGGGAGCGGGAATTTCATCTGCAGAAAGCCAAAAGCTGTGATATGACACTTGCCAGCTTTGTGGAGTTATACTTCAACGACCGGGAGCATCATGTCCGTGGCACCACAATGGACACTAAGCGAAACATTTTTGACACCAAAATTGTTCCGCTTCTCGGAAATCGGAAAATGAACGAAATCACAGCCCTGGACATTCGAGACTGGCAACAGCGGGTCAAGGAGATGGGCGAAGCCACTGGTCTGCCTTATGCGGAAACGTATCTCTATACCATTCATGCACAGTTGACTGCCCTCTTTAACTATGCCCAGACATTCTACGGTCTGCAATTCAATCCGTGCGATGCAGCCGGCTACATGGGGTCCTCTATCGCCGGTGAAATGCTTATCATCACAAAAGACCAGTACGAGATTTTACGAAAAGAATTTCGCAATGAGGCCTATCTTCTGGCATTTGATATTCTATTCTGGACAGGATGCCGTGAAGGTGAAATGTTGGCGCTGCTGCCGAAAGACCTGACTGACGATGACCAGTTGCGAATCTATAAAACTTATCACCGGAAAAAGGGTCAAGACATTCTCGGTCCCACCAAGAATAGCAAAAAGGGCGGCAACAGAAATGTGCCTATCCCCCATTGGCTGGCAGAAGAATTTCGTACCTACTGTTCTAAACTATACGGCCTGACCCCAGATGACCGGGTATTTTACATGACCTGTACAGCCCTTAACAAAGAATTGACCCGCTGCACCCAGATAACCTATCTGCCGGACATTCGTGTCCACGATCTTCGGCACAGCCACGTTTCTCTCTGTATCGAACTTGGGTACTCTATTGTTCTGGTGGCCAAGCGGATCGGGGATACTGTTCCTGTTGTCATGCGGACATACGCCCATCTGTACCCCAATAAGCAGCAGGAACTCGTGTCAAGGCTGGAAACTCTCAGTACTTCCTCTTCCTCCAAGGATGAATCCGATTTGATGCCACTCGTCTAAGCCGAAAACAAATGATGTCACAGCCCGTTTTTTGATGTCATGATGTCGCAAAAGCCCCGGAAAGTTTCGATTCCTCGTTACTTTCCGGGGCTTTCAAATTATTCTCCGATAATAAACCGTGCTACCATTTCCGGCACATCCAGCAGGTGCTTTTTGCCACGGATGATGTCAAAATGATGTCAGAAGTCGATTTTTGCTCATTTTTCAATCGTAGATACGTTTATTTTTCAAATATTCCATTATTCGAGCTCAATGGTTGCCGGCGGCTTACCGGTGCAATCATAGAACACGCGGTTCACATGCTTGACCTCATTGACGATGCGGCTGGTGACAGTGCCCAGAACATCCCAGGGCATATTATAGCTCTCTGCAGTCATGAAGTCGGTGGTGGTCACAGCACGCAGGGCCACAGCGTAATCATAGGTACGCTCGTCGCCCATGACGCCCACACTGTGCATGTTGGTCAAGGCTGCATAGTACTGGCTGATCTCCTTATCCAGACCTGCCTTTGCGATCTCCTCACGCCAGATCGCGTCGGCATCCTGCACGATAGCCACCTTCTCCGGGGTCACTTCGCCGATGATGCGGATGCCAAGACCCGGGCCGGGGAACGGCTGACGGCTGACCAGATATTCGGGCAGGCCCAGCTCACGGCCAGCCTGACGCACCTCGTCTTTGAACAGGTTGCGCAGCGGCTCCACCAACTCCTTGAAGTCCACAGTGTCGGGCAGACCGCCGACGTTGTGGTGGCTCTTGATAACAGTGGACTCACCGCCCAGACCGCTCTCAACGACATCCGGGTAAATGGTACCCTGTGCCAGGAAATCCACCTTGCCGATCTTCTTGGCCTGCTCTTCAAACACACGGATGAACTCTTCGCCGATGATCTTGCGCTTGCGCTCCGGCTCGGTAACACCAGCCAGCTTTGCAAAGTAGCGTTCGCGGGCATCCACACAGATAAAGTTGATATCAAAGCCGTTGGCATTGCCCGGGCCGAATACAGAGCAGACCTCTTCCTTCTCGTTCTTACGCAGCAGACCGTGATCCACGAACACGCAGGTCAGCTGCTTGCCGATGGCCTTAGCCAGCATAGCTGCCAGAACGGAGGAATCCACGCCGCCGGACAAGGCGCACAGCACCTTGCCATCGCCGATGCGCTCACGCAGGGCCTTGACGTTGTTTTCCACAAAGGAGTCCATCTTCCAGTCGCCGGTGCAGCCGCAGACGTTGTACACGAAGTTGCGCAGCATCTTCTTGCCTTCCGCAGTGTGCAGCACTTCCGGATGGAACTGGACCGCGTACAGGCCCTTCTCGGCGTTCTCTGCCGCAGCTACCGGGCAGTTGACCGTGTGAGCAGTGATCTTAAAGCCGGGCGCTGCCTGCTCAATATAGTCGTTGTGGCTCATCCAGCAAATGGTGGAGGGCTGCACATCGGTGAACATCTTGCTGTTCGTGTCCACGAACACCTCAGTCTTGCCGTACTCGCGCTCCGGTGCGCGGCAGACATGGCCGCCCAGCAGATGCATCATCAGCTGGCTGCCGTAGCAGATGCCCAGCACAGGCACACCCCAGTTGAAGATTTCAGGGTCGATCGTGGGGGAATCCTCCAGATAAACGCTGTTGGGGCCACCGGTAAAGATGATACCCTTGGGGTTCTTTGCCTTGATAACCGACAGATCGGTTTTATAGGAATAGATTTCACAGTAGACATTGTTCTCGCGGACGCGGCGCGCGATCAGCTGATTGTACTGGCCGCCAAAGTCCAGCACGATGACAGTTTCATGCTGCATGAAGTTCTCTCCTCCCTTATCCATTCAATGTGTTTCTACAGATAAAATCAGTATAGCACATCTGCCAAATAAAAGCGACATCATTTGTGAATTTTCCTGTTTTTATTTTTCACGTATGGGATGCCGCAACACCGTTTTCAGTGTTCCCGGTGCAGCGCGGCGAGGATCACTCAGATAAATCTCGTGGTGGAAGCGTGTCTCTGAAAAATCAAGCCTATACCCCTGCTCTACGGCAAAGGCATCCATCTGCGCCAGCGTTTTCGGTTCTTCATCATAAGGGCCGATATGCAGGCACTGAACGCAAAGTCCCTCATCATAGGTCAGGAATTCCGCCTTGGAAAAATCCTTTTTCTTTTTTGCCGTTGCTTCCTGTACGGCCCAATCAAACGCTTCCGGCGTCACGAATTCTGGCAGTCGGATCATGGATGTCCACTCAAATGTTTCTTTATGTGCATAGTCAACGCCATCCACGCCCTTCTGATGCCACAAGCCCTCCAACGGTGGAACCACATATTCAAAATAGCCGTCCATCTTGTGGCTGCCCTTATAGCTCATTTTGATGGTGAAAGCAATGCCGTACAGCACTCCCATAGCCTCCTGATAGGCTCCACCCGGAGCATTCGGGTCGCCCTTGCCGTGCACTGCCACAAAATTCATACGCGGTATCGTAATCAGATGCGGTTTTTTCGGCGGGAGATAAAATTCCCTGTACTCTTTCTTATAATCAAACGGCATTACTCTTCACACCTTCCAGAAGTTCACGCTGCTTCTTTTTTGCTAAATCCCCTCAGCACCAGCCGATAGGACTTTTCCAGCATTTCCTTTTTCAGTATACCAGAACAACCTTGTTTTGTAAACAAAGAGTTGTGACATGCCGCAAAAAATCCCCTGCCCTTACGGACAGAGGATCTAAAGCAAAAAGAGACCTTCCCACTCTCCGGAATGGGAAGGTCTCTCGTAAGTTTAACCTTTAGCCTTAGGAAAGGCGCGAAGGGTCAAAATCACTCAATGATCTTGCCAACAACGCCAGAACCAACGGTACGGCCACCCTCACGGATAGCGAAACGCAGGCCCTCTTCCATAG
>OIWN01000107.1_pt1 | contig 73797 bp, 79 predicted proteins | sample 1587591 | NCBI WGS metagenome assembly OIWN01 (sample SAMEA3888901, study PRJEB22519) | human gut metagenome | biome: human gut; feature: human-associated habitat; material: faeces | place: Denmark | collected 2010 | reverse complement strand
GGTATCGCCGCCGGGAGAGTAGCGTGGAAGAGGCTCTCATTGAGATGTACCTGGCTGGCGTATCCGTCCGGCGTGTAGAGGATATTACCGAGACTCTCTGGGGCAGTAAGGTCTCTCCCTCCACCATCAGTGAGCTGAACAAGAAAGCGTATGTCCACATCGAGGATTGGCGTAACCGTCCTCTGCAAGGCGGGCGGTATCCGTATGTCTATGTGGATGGGATCTATCTGCGCCGCAACTGGGGTGGAGAGTTTGAAAATGTGGCCATCCTGGTGGCAATCGCGGTCAATGAGGACGGATATCGTGAGGTTTTAGGTGCCGCCGAGGGCATGAAAGAGGACAAGGCCAGTTGGATCAACTTCTTCCAGTGGCTGCGTGGCCGTGGCCTGGACGGCGTGAAACTCATCGTTGGAGATAAGTGCCTTGGTATGCTGGAGGCCGTGGGCGAAGTGTTCCCTGAAGCCAAATACCAACGCTGCACCGTCCACTTTTACCGTAATGTGTTCTCTGTCACACCTCGCTCCAAGGTGAAACTGGTAGCCAAAATGCTCAAGGCGATCCACGCCCAGGAGAGCAAAAAAGCCGCTCGTGAAAAGGCCAGGGCCGTAGTGGAGGAGCTGTGTTCCATGAAGCTGAAAGAGGCTGCTAAGAAGGTGGAGGACAGCATCGAGGAGACTCTGACCTATTGTGATTTTCCCAGTGAGCATTGGACCCGTATCCGCACCAACAATGTCATTGAGAGGCTGAACCGGGAGATCCGCCGCCGTACTCGTGTAGTGGGCAGCTTCCCGGACGGCAACTCTGCCCTTATGCTGGTCTGTGCCCGGCTACGCCATGTAGCTGGCTCCCAGTGGGGCAACAAAAAGTACATGAATATGAAGCACCTGGAGGCCGCCATTGAGGATGCCTCCATTGCCGGCTGACTCCATTCATGCCAGAGCTTGCAAACTAAAGTGCGAAAAAATCTTGACACGACCTTATCCTTGATGATCCACTTAGCCCTCCAGCGTGGAATCGAATGAAGTCCTGGGTGTACCTGTAAGGCCCCAGGCCGGTTTCCTTGGCAGTTTCAATCAAACTATAAAGGACTGCGCTGCTCCGGGGTCCGCCAGGTGTATCGCAGAACAGGAAGTCCTTCCGGCCCATCACAAAGGGCTTAATACTGCGCTCGGCGCGGTTGTTTGAGAATTCCAGCCTGTCGTCCTCCAGATAGGGTCACTGTTCCAGAAGATAGTGCAGAGTCTTGCCCAAGGCGGACTTCGGTGCGGTCTGAGTCTTCAGTGCATTTGCCCATGCCAACAGAGCCTCTTTTCCTGCTCCAGACGCCTAGTAAATCGTTCTTCTGCTGTCAACACGACAAAGTCGTGCTCCAGCTGGAACAACCTTGCAAAATAGCACAGGGCCGCTGCCGGTTTAGAAGCAGGCTGCTCTTCCATAAAGGCGTGAAAATATTTTTATGCTGAGTTTACTTTTTTGCCGGAAAAAGCTTTTTAATATTTAGATTTGCAAATCTAAAAACAAATTAAAGGAGACTTTTTTCATGGCAAAGACTGTGCGATACGTCAGTACCAGTAGCGGTGTGAATGTGCGAGATGCCGCCGCTGGCAACAAAGTCCGTTCTCTGCCTCAGGGTACCCTGATGATCTATGACACCGCGAATGCGCCTGTCAAAAAGGCTCTGAACGGAACCACCTACACCTGGATCAAGGTCACCTATTACTATCAGGGCGCCAATGATCAGTACCTCATGGCCACCGAAGCGACGGGGTGGGTGACCCAGGACAACACTACTAAGGTTTCCACCACTGTTCCGGGTAAGTCTTCTGTCTATTCCGGCAATCAGTCGTATAAGCAGAATGAGCGCCTGGTAAACGCGCGGTACATCTTCGACTATCTGCGCTCTCTTTCCTCCACCAAGCGTTGGAGCGTCAATGCCATCTGTGCTACGCTGGGTAACATGGAGGCCGAAAGCGGCATTACTCCTGGCAAGTGGGAGGTGCCGGAGGAGGACAGTAAGGGCTTCGGTCTGGTGCAGTGGACTCCTGCCACCAAATTCATCGATGAGCTGAAGCCTGGCGAAAGCAAGACCGACATCGATGTTCAGCTGAGACGCATTCAGGCTGAGGTGGATGGTACCTATAAGCAGTGGACCTCCAATTCCCACAGCCCTGCGATGACCTTCTCTGAGTACACTAAGAGCACCAAGTCCGTCGCTACTCTGGCGGAGTATTTCCTGCGGTGCTACGAGCGGCCGGAGATCACCACCGGTATGGTGTCGGAGCGGAAGCGTTGTGCGGAAAAGTGGTATAACATCCTGTCTGCGGTGGGCGATATCTAAGCGCTCAACAAAAAAGTGACACCGTTACGCCTCTGAAATAAGGTGCCAAACAATAAAAGTGCCAGGACGAGTTACCTTGTTCCTGGCACTTTTCATTTATCAACATTTGTGAGAATAATGTGAATTAAACTAAGCGAAGTGCAAAGGAGACAATATGGACATTTCTTCATTTGGAATTACTGGGGTAGCTTCGATTACTGCTATCTGCTTCCTGGTAGCTGAAATAATAAAAGCCACCAAACTAAACAAAAAATGGATACCCCCAATCTGTGGTATTTTAGGCGGTGTGATGGGACCAATAGCAATGAAGATTATTCCATCTTTTCCTGCTTCGGATATGCTTACCGCAGTGGCTGTCGGTATTGTTTCTGGCTTATCCGCTACTGGTATCAATCAGACATATAAACAACTTACAAGGAGATAACCATATGGAACCGGAAATAGTTGTTGCGCTTCTCTCTTTAGTGGGGACACTTGGTGGTTCTTTCTTAGGTGTATTAGCTTCAAACAAGCTAATAAATTATCGAATCCAGCAATTAGAAAAAAAGGTCGAAAAGCACAATAATTTAGTCGAGCGCATGGTACTTGTTGAAACAGAAGTTAAATCAGCTCAGCATCGATTAGATAGCTTGGAGCACAACTAAAAAACAGAAAAATCACAAGACTTCCTGATGAAATATCTTATAGCGAAATTTAATCCGAGATAGTAGCTGGCCTAAACGACTGCTACTTTTAAACACCTAATACTATAGAAAATGTTAATTTCCTATCATCCAGCAATGTATAAACACTAAAAGTGTATGCTTATACTAGAAGTATTTTCTTGCTATTAGATTTATTTCTTCATCTGTAAGTATCTGTTCACCTGTACGGTTCAAGGGGGTATAAAAATGGACTGCCCCCCAGTCCACATACGAATCGGGCGGCAATTCTGCCGCCCGATTTTTGTTTCAAAGCCATCTGCAAAGGAGTAGGAATCCGCTGTCGGCAAAGTGGCAGACTGCTCCCCAGGTGTGGGATCAGGGGTGTTACAGGCATCCGCAGAGGCGCTTTCCGGCTGCACTGCCGGGGATTCATCAGACGCATCATCTTCCGAGACAGGGGCGTTTTCCGGCTCGTCAGGGCAGGGCAAGTCAGAGCATAAGGTATAGAGGTTGCTGGTCTGGCCGCCGTTCTTGCGCTCGTCAAACCGGGCCTGCTTGACGATATATCCCGCCTTCACCAGCTCATCCAGCGCCCGCTTTACGGTGGACACCCCATAGCCGCACTTGGCAGCTATGGTCTTGATAGAGGGAAAGCACTCGCCCTCTTTGTTGCAATGCAGAACCAGGACTTGCAGCACAAGCCGCGCTCTGGGCTTCAGTTCAGAAGAAAATGCCCGCTGCATATACTCAAACTTTGCCATATTCCAATCCTCCCAATCATGTCATACTGTTACAGGCGCTTTTCTCCTGCAATATACTTCTCCACCAGCGGTCGGTAGATCTGTCCGTTGGCTCGTTTCGCAAACAGGTCGTGGGATGCCGCCGCAATCTGCACATCTTCCCCAAAGAGTTCCATACAGTATTCCTGAATTTCCTGCGGCACACAGATCGCTACCGGGCGTACTTCCAACGAACCGCACTCGGACAACGCCTTGTGGAACACCGGAATCTCATAGGGCAGAACACTCCCGCACAGGAGCCGGTGATCCGCGTCACGGAAAATAGAGGTGGGCGTCTGCATCACGCCGCAGTCATAGATGATAAACTGATACTCCTTATCCGGCTCGTTGGTCAGGTAGCAGTCGATCCCATCAATGGTGTAATGCTCCCCATCCGGTGCCGCTTCGTAGATGTTCAGCAGGAGCTGCAGGTGGCGGTTCTGATTGACTTCGATATACGCCACCTCCGCACCTCTGGCCGCCAGCCAAGAGGCCAGGTTAAAGGCCGTCACCGTCACGCCGCTTCTGCGCTGCGAACCGGCCACGGCAATACGGATATTCCGGGCGTTCCAGCGGTACGGAATAATTTCATCCGGCTCCGGGGCTTTCTCACGCTGAGTAACTGGCTGTTCGTAGACGGGAGCCTTTACCACATACCGCTGCATCCCATCTTCGGAAAGTGCCTCTGTCAGCTCGTCCAAGGCGTCCTCCATCGTTTCACCTGTAACCAGATTCACAACGCCGATGGACAGTAACCGCTGTACCTCGCCGTTCACATCCTCGCAACCGGAGAGGATGACGATGATCCGGGCGGAGAACATCATCTGAAAGGATTGCAGGGCAAGGGTGAAATCATTGCCGCTTTCCTCGATACACGCCGCATCCACCACAAAGAATTTGGCGTTGGCATAATTGCGCATATCTTTGGTAACGAAACTTTTCAGGCTGAACCGGCCGACCAGTTTCTTGGCGGGCAGAGTCATATTCCGCACAGCGGGGTCGATCAGGTTGCTTTTCTGGTTACTCGTCAAGTACAACAGCATAGGATTCACCTCCCATATTTTCAGCACTGGTTTTGTCATCCGCCCCACCGGTCAGCAAGAGGACGATGCCCACCACTACGATCACGATGTAGATAAACAGTTCAATCAGCTTGTTTCGGTTATTCATATCGCACCCCTTTAGTAGATCGCCCACAAGGGACCGCCTGCTGCGGCGCCCTTTCTGGCCTCATCCAGAATGATTGATATATCCCATTCCTGTTCGCTTCGTTTTTTACTGGCAGGATCGGCCACCAGGATTTTTCCTTCAGAGGTCACTCCACGCAGCACCATAAAGTGACCGCTGGATGTGAAGTGGCCTTTTGACATGAGTGCCACAATCAATTTCCCGGATGCCAAAGCATCCACCACGGCCTGCGGGTCATCGGTGCTGATGCTTTCCCATTGAAGCCCAAAGCCCTCCGCAGCCCCCGGTATCAACGAGTGATAGGACCCGTTGCCGGAACACCAATAGCCGTTCTGATACGCCCATTCTGCCATTGTGGGGGGATCAACGGTCTGGTCTGTCAGGCTGGATACCACAATCGCCATAGAGGTCGGGCCACATCCATAACCGCCGATATTATCGGTTCCATACGGAAGATCGGCCCAACGCTCATCCAACTGATTGTAGTAGACAACTTCGGTCGCCCCATCCGTAAAGATGACGCCCTCATAGCTCTGACCACTACCGTCTATATAGTCTTTCTCATAAATGCCGAGCTGCTGGTTGTAACCATATTGCTTCTGAAAATCCTCCACCACGTTTACCTCATCACCAATCAACCATTGGGACAGTACGGAAAAGGGGCTGGTAATGAGGTACAGGATGAAGGCAATCAAAAGCAAAAGCCCCAGAACCGGGGCCAGGATCATAAACAGAATTCTTTTCCGGCTCTCGGAGTCGGTAGCCGCCTGCATAGCTACCTTTGCCAGAATTTTTGCGGTCAACGGATCAACAGCCAAAAAATCACCTCCATAATCAGTCCGGTTCCATACCGGGGGCTTCCATCATCTGCTCCATTTGCAGATTGAACGCCTCCCGCCGTTTACCGGCGCTGTCGTCAATTTCAAACACCTTTTCTCCTTTGTCATTTTCCCGGACAGATACCATGTAGTCCCCATTGGCGATGAAGCAGGCCGTAAAGAGCGCCCGAATCGCCGGGGCAGGCATCCGCGAAATCTCAAAAGGAGTAGCAGCACACTTGCTGTTCCAGGAAAAGAGGTTGCGGGCGGCATCCGCCGTAATCTTCATCCAGTCATATTCAAACTCCTCTTTCCGCATCATCTTGGTAAAGTCGATTCCCTCCGGACAGAGGTAGCGATCCATCTTCTGAAAGAGAGCCGGATGGGAAGCCATCAGGAAAAGGGCGGCATAGTAGGAAGCATCCAAATCACTGCCCCTCCAACGTATGGCAGCCATCTTGTTGACCAAGTATTCGTATCGTTCCGCATGATTCATCTGAAAACCTCCTGTGTGGAATAAGTAAGGCGACCGGGATTGCTCCCGGCCGCCACCGAATTACCGGCCGCCAGCCTTGCCCATATAGGAAAACTTGTAAGCCGGAATCTCAAAGTTTACATGAAGCCGCTTGGACCCAATGATAAAGAGCGCGTGTCCGCGCCGCTTGCTCTCCAACAATTCCTGCTCCGCGTCCGTCAGGTTGTAGAGGTCTTTGGTTTCCTGAAGGTTTTTGCCGTCGCAGCCCATCAGGATTTTATAGCACGGAATATCCAAAAGGGCTTGCCCGTACATTTTGACCTCCGGGGCCAGGAAATCCACCACGGAATGAGAAATGATTGCCAGTCCAGCTTCATACTTTCTTGCCCGCTTCTCCACATTGCGCAGAAACACCAGGGATTGCGGAACCTGCGGGTCGATCATCAGATATGCCTCGTCACATACCAGCAGGCAACGCTCATTCCGGTCGCGGCTCATTTCCTCCCAACACCAGCTCAACAGGTTCAGATACTGCGTGCGCTTGACATTATCCGACGCATTTTGCAGGTCGTGGGTATCCAGGCAAATAAAACGGGAATTGGCCTCCAGCGTGGTGTGGCCGTTCCACAGAAAGCTGTCGCTGCCCGCTGCGGCGTCGTACAGCAGCATTGCCAGATCACGATATACCGGATTCTCCTTGTTGGCCTCCGCTTTCTTTTCCAGCAGGGCATGAAGGTCGGACAGAATGGGAAAATCCGTGGCCTTGAGCTGCCGAATATCCGTTTCCCAGAAGATGCCGAACTGGTTGTAGAGTTCAATGATCGTCTGCTTGAGGATCGCTTTCTGCATATCCGTCAGGCTGGGCAGATACAGGGAAAATTCAATCTCCAGCGTTTTCATGTGCAGCGCCATATCAGACATTCCATTTCCTTCATCGGTATAGAGTTTGTCGGTTTCATCGTCATCGTCACGGGGCGCCGGTCTGATCTGCAAAAGGTTGGAGCGGCCGTTTTTTCCGCCGCCAGCATTGAGCCAGCTTCCGTTCAGGTTCCGGCACATATCCTTATATTCGGATTCCGGGTCGATGCACAGGATTTTCGTCCCCTTCATGTATTCCGAAAGCATGATGTGCTTCACAACGGTACTCTTGCCGATACCGGCCACACCCATAATCACGAAGCTGCTATTGGTGCGGTCGTTTCCGCGCTCCCAGGTATCCAGAATCACCAGGCCGCCGTTGCTGTCCTTTGCAAAATAATAGCCCCGACCATCGTTGTAACCGGAGCTGGCAAACGGGAATCCGCCCACAAAGGTACTCATGGGAATAATACGGGACACAATGCTGTCCACCGTGGAGTTGGCCGGATAGGTGGGAGAAATGCTCTGGAACCCTTCCTTTTGGAGATTGGCGAGAGTGCGCACCTTGCACTTCTGGATATTGAAGGCGCTCTCCACACGGCGGCAGACCTTTGTGAAGTTGGCTTCATCCTGTGCAATCGGCATCACGGTCAGCGACATCATGGCGACCGTTTCGCCCTCTTGGTCGATCCGCTGCATGATTCTCTCGCCATCCTCGGCGGCTTTCTCGGCGCGCTGCCGGGTCAGCGGGTCTTTGGCACTGTCAGCGGCGCCGCGCTGCTGGACAATGCTTTTGGAGATTGCGGAAATGAGCGCACCATTGTCAATGGGGGTAATCCCCACCGAAACAATGGTGCTGGGGATGTTGGTGATCTTGGAAAGCCACCCCATATCCACCTTCTGCGGATAGCGGACGGCGCCGTACACCTTACCCAGATTTTCACCGATGACCAAACTGTTTCGCTTGATTTCCAGCCCCATCGGGGTAATGACATTTAACAGCGCTTCATTGACAGGAAACGCTTCTTCTTTTTTCTTAGAACCTAACAATGATCCACCTCCAACTGTTGATTGCGGTAAGGCACCCCAATGTAGTCCAGCACAGTGCCGCACCCCAATTTGTTGATGCAGTAATCATACTGCTGGGGATGCGTCACCTGCATAAGCTGAAATCGGTTCGGCTCATGCTCCAGATGAACGCCGTACATACAATACATACACCCCGATCTGGAAACACCAGTGGTTTTCAGAATCGGGGTGCCGTTCTTCTTGCGGCTTTCAACAATGTCCCCATATATGGGGGCATAGGGAATGCCGGTCATTTTCAGATACCGCAAAATATCTTCTTCCAGCCAGAACGCAAGGGGCTGGCTGAGAGGCCGCTGGCGCTCGAAGCCGTTGCAGCCAAACTTGATCCAGGATTGCTCCCGCAGCTTGCTTTCGCAGGCCAGGACACCCGTAATCGGGTGCCGCCCGGACTGCCTTTCAAATTTGTTCAATGGCGCTTTTTTCATGTGGTAACAACACCTTGCCGAAATCTTGAAGGGAGCGTCCAAAAGGTATTTGTAATTCTCGCAGTTGTAGATCGACTTCTTTCCGTTCTTGTCCAGCAGTTCTCCATTGATTCTCGCCAGACGGTAAGGTTGTCCCTTTCTTGCGCCATTGATAACATCCGAGATCTCTTTGGAGATGATCGGATAGCCGTACTTCTCAAGAATCTGAGTGAACGGATAGCGCGGGCGAAGCCAAATAACATTGTCCTTCGTTTTTACGAAATCGCGCAGTTCGGGGTATTCCAACCCCGTGTCAACATACACAGCAGGAATATCAGGGTAGACCCGCCGTGCCAGATCAAGCAGCACGGTGGAGTCTTTACCGCCCGAAAAGCTGATAAAGACCTGCCCATCGTACCGCATATACCATTCCATGATTCTCGTCTGCGTAACTCTGATTTTTCTTTCGAGGCTCCAACCCTGCATGATTTTCAAATCCTGCCGGGTGTGCTTCATACTTAGGCAACACCTACACTTTCCAAAATCGGGATCGCAGCATTGATGCCGGAATCCTCCAAATGCACATAGGCGGGGTTGTTGACCAGGTTGCACAGCCGGACAATATCCTGCTGTTGCAGAATCTCGGTCTGAATGCCGCTGTCCGAAAAATATCCGCCAAGCAGCTTGAGCTTCTGAAGCAGATCGCGCTCAACGCCATCGCTTACCCTATCCCAAATCTTGATGTAGAATTGCCGCTCCACAACCTCGCCGGAAAGAGCAAAGGCGCCCATTTCCACGATTTCCTGCTTCAGCAGTTCCTTTTGCTTCACATCGGAAGAAGAAGTGAGTGTGGCAGACAGCTCCGACAACAGCGGAGAAATATCTACCGGGCGGGATACAGCAAGAAGCTGAAACGGGTACTGTGCGCTGGACAGGCTCACCGTAAGCTGCTTGGCAATCAGCCGCTTTTCGTTTTTGCTGAACAGTTCTGTGCTGATCGGGTAGATCTTCAGATATGCCAGAGCCAGATTGTCACGGGTATAGAGGAAGTTCCCCCGAATATCCTTCACATTCACAAACTCATTAGCGGTGATCTGGGCCAGTTCTTCCTTGTCCTTGTTCTTCGATTTCTTGTGTTTGGCCGACAACTTCAGAAAAATCAGCGTCCCACCGCCCAGCAGCGCACAGACGCAGATCATAATAATCGGCAAAAGCAATTTATCGACCTCGCTTTCTTTGCCACAAAAAAAGGCCCTGCTTTTCAGCAGAGCCGTGTCTTATAGTTCCAAATCATCCTCGTCCTCCCATTCCTCCTGTTCCTCGGCAAAGTCAAGAGAAAGGGTATCCAAGGGAAAGGAAAAGCTGTGGGCGCCAATCCGGTCAAGCTGACTGGCCTCTCGCAGTTCGTCAAAGCGGCGGCTGAGATCAGCCAAATCTTCCTCACTGGCCCGCACTGTTTCCCCTTCGCCATAGAGATAGGTTTCCACCTCTGCACGGATCGTGCTGTCTCTCGGCTGACTTGCCAGGTCATCCCGGATAACATCATCATCCAGAAGATCCTCCGCACAGTCAGGGCATCCGGCGGCAAAGTATTCCACCAGCAGCCCATATTCCGAGGATAGCGATACCAGCGAAAACATTTTGCTCATCGGCCTGCCTCCATATCCTCTCCGGCTCCGGTGTCCATGTCCCATCCCTTGCCGAACATGAGGTTCATAAACTCTTTCATGTCGGCGGCGGACCGTACTTCAAAGGATACCGCTGCGGGGACCGGCTGCGGAAAATACTCCTGATACATGGCGATCTGTTCATCGGTCAAAGAAACGCCCCTTCCTTCCGGGGTATCGCCATAGAGGAAAAAAGTTCCGTGCATGGTATCCGGCCCGTACTGTCGATTCTCCGGCAGACCTGCCAGTTTCCCGGACGCATTGCAGCAGAGAACCGTTTCGCAGGGCAGAGGAATACACTCAATATCCCCGCCCACAAGTTCCTGCCGGTGTTCCAGAGAATCCTCCAGCATGGTCGTATAAGGCGCCCGCCCAGGTTCAAACACCATAATCTGAATCATTCTGTTGTTGTTCATATCCATTCTCCTTTTCCTTACGGATTGCCCGGTGCGATATGCCAATCATCATAGAGGGAGCCGCTGATTGTTACATCATCGGTGAGATTCATGGCGAGCATCCCGGCAGGCGTCCAAACATCCATCACATGAGTATTAACTGTGTAGCTCCCGTCCGGGAACCAAACCGGCGAAAAATGCACCCGCTGGTTATAGGTGCTGTAAATGTTTTTGGCAAACTGGAACCGCGCCGTTGTTCCGCTGGTGAGCCGCTCCAACAACCGCCAGTAGGTTCCGTAACCAAACTCCGGGAAGTAGGATACGGCTGTCTGCCCATAGGTATAGTGCGACAGCGGTGCAGAGGTGCTGACGGTTGCCGTTACAGTGTTTGTTACGCCATAGCCCGATTTCATCAAATCGCCCGAAGCGGTGGGAACCTTTTCGTCCGGCTCAATTCGGGTAGTAGCTGTCATGCTGGCCGAGTAATTGTCCCGGAAGTAATCCCACCAACCATCGTCTACCCAATATCCTGTATTTTTCCCTGTACTGTGCCACACCCAATAGGGGTGCCATTTCGCCCACCAGACACTCCAAGCGGCATAGGTCTTGGTTTCTCGGCTGGGAACGCTGCTGGCCGACCAGCTTCCCATTGTATCGGTGGCTTTCGGGTCGGGCGGGTCGTTGCCGGAGAGATCTACCACCTTTGCCCGAATGGTGCTTTGGCTCAATGAACCTTTGTTAGTGCTGACATAGATGGTAATATCCTGCGGCTCCGACGGTGTATGCCACTTTACCCATGCAATCTGACTATCTCCCGACGGAATCACAATATTGTTCATCCGGTAGGTGCTGCCGTTGATACTAAAGGATACCGTAGCTGGGCTATCAGGATTGATCTCCGATCCTGCATAGAGCGTTACCGGCGTGATGACATCTGTATCCACACGATACTCGTAGTCATAGTCAGTTGGCTCCGGCTGTTCGGGTGGGTCGGTGAACCATACAATGCCCATACCCAGATAGGTGATAATAGTATCGTTGGAACAGGTCTTATTGGTAGCCCCTGTATAGGCCGGGAATCCCATATCCGCATATTCCAGGAACATTGCAAGCGGTAGGTTTTTATGGGTCAAACTCGTCATGGTCTTACGCAAGGACCCGCCTGCCTGATTATCATAGAGCGCGGCTTCATGGGCAGTCATGGCCATCATAATTCCATTGTGCTTGAAATAGGCGATTGGCTCCAAAAACAGCTTGTACTGTCCGCCAATCAGTTCCTCGTATGCGATTCCGGTCTGCTGCGCCACCAGTTTTACCGCATACTCGGAGCAGAAGTATTTCTTGATTGCTTCAATGCTGGCCTTCTGGCTGCCACTGCTGACGATCCTCGGCATAGGGGTTGCGGGGGTGTAGTAGTCGTAATTCCCCGTGTTGGGAGAAATACTTGCCCCATTCGCATATTGAATTTTACTGACTTTCCCAAAATGAATCTTGATAGATGGAGTTTTATTAGTCAGATCAAAAGAGGACGACACAGGCTGACCGGATTCTGCATCAACCACGGTAATTCGTACACCATCCATACCAGGGTTCCAGGAGTTCTGCGAGGTTCCTTGCCCCATATCGCCGCCACCACCATCCACGTTTCCGCTTCCTCCGGTTTCCGCCAGGGCGCTCATAGGACAGATACCCAACAGCAGCACAAGTGTGAGCAATATTACAAATATCCGCTTCAAAAACGCACCTCCAATCAATTTAGTTGAGGACAAAAAAAGAGTACGGTATCGCTACCGTACTCTCCGGGCTTGTTATCAGCCCATGTTGCCGACCTGCTTATTTATATCTCCATCAGAGTCAATGTTGTGCTGGACGGAGCCGCCGCCCTCGTCGGTGATCCAGCCAAAGCCCTCCAGATAGATGGAACCGCCCTGTGTGTCGCCGGTCTGGGGTTGGTTGCTGTCCGGCTCATGCACAATCGGCTCATCCTTTTCGCTGGCCGCCTGCTGTTCCTCCTGAGAAGGCGCCGGGGGCGGAGTGGTTTCGGGTTTCTTTTCGCTGTCGGTCAGGTTAACGTCCACCTGATCTTCTTCCTCCACATTCAAAACAGCATCCGTCTGGTTCTGGCTGTCAGTCGCTTCGGGTTTCGAGGCGTCCGGCACTACTACCAGCGGTTCGCTGGAGCTGCTGTCCGGGGTATTGCTGCTATCCACATCCTCGGCAGATACATCCGAGGGGGTGGATGCCGGATCAACGGTTGTGGTCTGCCCACCCTTGCCCAGCAGCACTGCGGCAATCACAATTACCACAACGGCGGCTGCGCCAAGAACGGCCAACAGCGTCTTGTTTTTTGCACTCATTTGAAAACCTCCTTGTACGGTGATTTTATATTAAAATGGCGGTAATATTTCTCGCCATCATTATACCATTTGCACAAATACGGCGTCCAGGTGTGATTCCTGCCAAATATTTTTTTGCGCTATGGAAAAGCGACAGGGCGAAATACACAAAATTAAAACCTGGGAACATATTTGGCGTTGAGTTTCATGGTGATCTGCATGGGGGGCAGATGACCGAATCCAAAGGAAAGCGGCACATCAACAGTGATTGTCCCTGTGACATTGAGCTGCGTAATGCCATCCGGCACAGACGGGGCCAGCGGAGCATTTTCTACTTCCAGATTCAGGTCGTACAGTCGATACTCCAAATTCTCACCGCTGTACTTTACATACTGCCCGCCCTCGTATTCGATGCCCAAAACATCTTGCAGGCGGGCGTACACATTGCCGCTGGTAACATTCTGTGACCAGGACGAACCGGCAAGCTGATAGCCACCAGAGTAACCCTCCCGCAAACCGGCATAGGCTTCGTCCCAATTCTCGGTGGCCACATCCACGATGGCAGACTGGACGGAATCGCGCACCCCCTGTGCAACGATCATCAGTCGCATATACTCAAAGGTCACACAGGCCAGAATCAGACAGCAGAGGACAACGGCCAAAATCATCGGTACGCCTTGCCCGGATCTGCTTTTCAGGACTTCTCGAATCTTTTTCACTTCCAATACACCTCCGAAGTCCCGCTGGCCTTTGCTGTCAGAGTGACAGGAAAGGATGCAAACTCACCGAACAGCCCGATATTGACGGTAGTGGTGAGGGTCACTTCCACCTCGTTGCCGAGCTGGATTTTTCCGGTGTCGCTCCATGAGATATTGGGGTCGAGTCCGGTTTGCTCCCGCAAATCCGCTGCTTTTGCGTTTGTGGCAGAGCCAACCTGCCCATTGATTTCTGCTGTCCGAACTAATTCGTCTGCAAAGACATCAAGGTTCTGCTTTGCCACGAATACCGGTGCAATGCGGACCACCAAAGCCAGAACCATTGCAATCGCCAGAACCAGGACACACACATCCACAAAGCCCTCGCCCCGTTTGTCCTTCAGAAGTCGTTTCACGGTTTCTCCACCTCCTTTAGAACAGTTCGCCAAAGGCTTCCAACACCACATAGCCCAGGACACCCAGATACATCAGCAGGAAACAGCCCAGCAGCATAAAGGAATATTTACGCATTTTTCCCGGCTGCTTCATAGCTTCCAGTTTCAGTTTTTGAAGTTCCAACTGCTTAAAGGTCATAGAAAGCATCTGGAAATACATGATACCGTTGTCGCCGCGCTTGACCGAGATCAAGCCGCGCACCACATCGGACAGCATGGTACTTCCAATCCGGCTCTCCATGCGGGTGAGTGCGTTTTCCTCGTTGCCGGATGCCATATCCGCAATCGTGATTTCCAGTTCCCGCTTCATGGCATGACCGGCGTTTCTCTGGTAGGATTTCAGGATGTTCAGCACATCACGGGATGCCCTGAGTTCCTGTTCAATGGTGTTTACAAATCTGGGCAGCTCGGCTTCGATTTCTTCCCGGCGCTGTTGAACGATCTCGTCCGCTCGTTTCTGCTCTTTGAAGTAAACTGCCACCGCCAGAAACACAATGACCGGCGCAAGGATCGGGAAAATCAGAAGGGCCGGGATAATCAGCAGAGCAATCAGCCCAGCCTTTACCCAGGCCGCCGCAATATAGGTTTCCGGGGACATTTTAATTTCAGCGGATTTCAACTGCGCCTCCAGCTTCTTCCGCTTATAGTTGTCCAGATGTACCAGTGGCGAAAGCCGCGCCGCCATATCGAACAAGACAGCGTTGATGCTGCCTTTCTGTGACTTTCCTCGGCTCGTTACGGTCAGGACCGCCTTTGTGCTTGCGGAAGTCGGCAGCCGGAGCAGCCCGGCCAATAAAAAGAACGCTCCCAGGCCAAAGAGCGTCCCAAAGCATAGTAAAATGAGATACAAAACTCGCGTCACCTCAATTCTTTGTAATAGAGCCGTTTGGGGCCGGTGTTGCGGCTGTCGGCTCTGGGGCGCCCCGGCACATTCCAGTTCCCGCCGCCTCGCAGTCCCGGCGCACATTGCCAGCCGGAAGCCCGCAGGCTGGCTCCGTTTTCGGTTGCCAGGGTGTAGGTGATGATTTTCTGATAGCCCATCAGTTTCGCAATCCGGGCGCACCGGCTGTAAAGGAAGCTGCACCCGTTGGTAATACCATCGGTGCAAAGCCGGGTCACTTCCGCTGTTTTCCCATCATCCAGTCGGCGGGCAACGGGGCGTCCCACAATCGCAACTCCATGAACAACGTCCAAATCATCTACAACAGCCACACAGAATTTACAGCCGCGCACCTGTCCGCTGTGCCGGTGATGCGCCAGAACAAACGCATTGGCGTCCCGCAGGGAGATCGGTAGCACTCTCGATGGTATCACCTCCTGACGGGATCAACGCTTGTACTCTACGGGCTTGGTGAGCCGGATCACCGCCGCAAAGGAGATCAGCAGCACCAGCAGACACACCGCCAGAATCCCTTTGCCAAAACCCGTGTTCACAAGCACATCGTACCAGTCTTTATTCAGGAAGTATAACAATGGGATGTTGCCAATGAGCAGGAATGCCATTGTGATAAATTCCTTGAAAGGCTCATAAAGCAGATAGTCCAATTCCGCCGCAACAATCCGCATATCCGAGAGTTTCCCGATGATCGGGGTGAGCGTGCTTTTCAGGCTCTTATCGTCCTGACAGGCGATAGCGGCATCCACCCATTCCCGAAACACATAGTTGTCCAGCTTGGGCTTCATGTTGGAGAGCGCCTGTTTCACATCGGCGCTTATCATATTGGTTTCAGCCAAGAAGCCCCGGAACACATCTGCCACAGGCGGGTTCAGGTAATGAATGTTTTCTTCCACAGCGGTTATCATGCTCTCGCTGCGCAGATAGGAACTTGTGATGATAGACAGTCCGGTTTCAATCTCGTTGTTCATCAGCTTTTTATAGCTGTGAGAGGTGAACAGGACATACCAGAACGGGAGCAAGCCCATCCCGGCCGCCAAAACCGGCAGCATAAAGTAGTTCTGAATCACAATACAGATCACAGCGCCCATTGCCGCCAGGAACAGAGAGAAAGCACAAATGGCGGCAAACTTCCCACCCTTTCCGGTGAGAATCAACATCTCCCGTGCTTCCAGCACGGTTTTACGGATGCCCTTCGGCTCTTTGGGGTGGTTGACCTGCTGGATTCGCTTGGAAATCGGCTGTCGCCGCCCAGAAAGCGGCTTGGTCAGTTCCTCCGCAAATGTAAAGGGGGTCATGCCCAGAATCAAGAAGATGCCGGTCAGCATCCCGACAAAGGCCAGCAAAATCAATACAATCACGCAGTTTCCTCCTTTCCAGTATCCAGTTTTACACCGCCGCCAGCGATACGCTCCAGCAGACGGGGCGGCATACCGTTTTCCAAAAGCCGCTTTTGCAGGCTGGCCGAGATCGTGGATACCTTTTGAAACTCGCCATGCACCTTTACCTTGCCATCTTGGATAGAGGTTTCCGACACATGATAGCGGTAGAGGGTGTGGAGCTGCCGAGTGCCGTCCTCCAGAATCTCACATTCGGTGATCTCCATGACGCGGCGGCTGTTGTCCTCCAGTTTCTTCACAAACAGAACGATGGGAAACGCTTCTGTCACCAGGTTATACAGGGTTTTATCGCCCATGTCGTATTTCTGGGTACACAGCGTCACCATACGGTAATAGGTTGCTTTGCAGCTATTGGCATGGGTGGTGGTGATAACTGCGTGGCCGGTGCGGGCCGCCTCTTGCGCGGCGAAAGCCTCGGCCGATTTCATCTCACCGACACACACAATGTCCGGGTTACAGGTCAGGGCAAACTCCAAAAGGCGCTCCTGATCGTAGTTCTGCTTGGGATCGTCAGAAAAACGGGTAACGGTATGGACTACATTGTTGATGACATTTCCTTCGGCATCCTCTTTTACAAGGTCAAATTCGCGGCACCCATTTTCAATGGTGAAGATTCTCTTTTCGTTGGGAATGGTGGAGAGAATCCAGCTCATCAGCGTGGTTTTACCGCTGCCGGTGGAACCAGTCACACAGATGGACAAACCGAACCGGAGAACTTCGGCCAGAAAGTCCAGCATTTCGGCGGTGGCTGTCCCGTAGCCAATGAAATCATCACGGCTCAACTTCTTGGGATTCACGATACGAATGGATGCAGCCACGCCTTTTTCTTTGTCCGTGAGCGGATTGCCCAGAACCGTAATACGGATTTTATTGGAGAGATGGCCCACCACACCCGGCTGACTGTTATCCAGAATCATGCCGGACTTATGAAGGAGTCTGCGGATTACATCAACAGCGTGCTGTGGGGTCTGGAACCGATCTTTGGTGGGAACCACACGCCCGTCCGCATAAGTGATTTTCACATCTTTCCACGAATTGATGTTAATTTCTTCCACATCATTTGCAAAAAGATAGGGCGTCAAGAAGGAGAACTCAGCCATTTCCGTATAGAGTTTGTCGATCAGTTCCTCATGGCTCATGCCCTCAACGCCCAGACTGTAATCGTTGAGATACTTTGCGATGTATGCGGTGATCTGCTGGTGCTGCTCCTCCGGGTTATCGGTAATTAGGGTCGAATACTTGCTGGCGAGATATTCCTGAATCTCCGCCAGCACTTCGGGAAATGTCCGCTTGTTCCTGCTGGTATTGAAGAACAGGTCAATATTACTTGCCATCTCCGAACACCTCCCCGGCAATAGCGGCAATGACCGGCTCATAGGTCTTGGCCTCTTTACCGGAAAGCGGTTCCAGCAGTTTCAGCGTCGCCGCCTGTTCCTCCAACGAAGGAAGATACGGCAGCCGGTATTTCACACTGCCAAAGGAGTTCTCGTATTCGCTGCCACCCTGATAAGGGCGCGTGTTGGACAGCACCTTGATGTGCTGTTCCGGTTTGAACTTTCTGTCAGCAACCAGCGACAGATAGGACGAGAAGTAGGAGATGGCCTTCAGGTCACAGCTGCACACCCGCAGCACATCATCCGCCACCTCCAGTGCGGTGGTCGCCAGCACATTGCCGGTCAAAAGGCTGGTGCAGTCCACAATCACATAGTCTGCGATGTGCCGCAGCAGAACCAGCATATCCACCGCCTTTTCCTTGCTGTATTCCGCATGGGTAAAGACATTTTCACCGGCCTTGTAGCCCAGAAAGCTGATATAGGGGTTTTTCTCACAGGGAACGCAGGTCTTGAGAACCTGTTCCTGCGTCATTCCGGGAGCCGCCAGCAGTTCGCCTACGGACACATCCGGCAGTTTCTTCTCGCTGACCACAGCCGGAAGCGTGGGCGCCGTCACATCGGTAAACACCAGCACCACATTTTTCTTCCGCTTGGACAATTCCAGGGCCAGTTTGACCGCAGTTACGGTTTTCCCGCCCCCAGGGCTGCCCCACACAGCAAGCATCTGTTTCTGCTTATTCGCCATCGGTATTCTCAACCTCCTGTTCCTCTGCGGGTTCATTGCCGGCCGCATTATCACCGGTGTTGTCGGCCACATTGTTATCATCGGATACCTCACCCGGTTCGCCATCCTGAGCTGCGGTATCTTTCTGCGGCTCCACAAAGAACTGATCCTGAGCTGCCAGGAACTTTTCTGCGTTCTCACGGGTTCCACGGTACACAAACGCCAGATGCAGACTGTTGGATTCCTCCAAGTGCGCAAGGAGCTGTGCCTGTTCGGTATTTACCAGCAAGGTAATGGTGGACGGGAGTGATTCTTCGGGATTTTCTTCCTCGTCATCCTGGGGCGCCTGATATTCCTTGTCGGCGCCGGAACTCTGTGTTGCGGCCAGGACCTCTACATACTTGAGTTCCGGGGGCTGGGTGGTTTCTCCGGTGTCTTTATCGGTTGCAAAGAGCATGATGATGTCACCAGCTTCCACCTTGCCGGAACCACCTTTGGCAAAGGTGGGAATGGTAACGGAGATCGCCACTTTGGAACCGTCCAACTTGGTCAGGTACTCGTACTGAGTCAGTGGTTCAGAAGAAAGCCAGCCGGTGTTTACATCCGTATTTTTGCGAAGCTCTACATCGGTATATCGGCCTACTACCTCGTCAAGTGATGTGGCAATGGCGTCAGACATACCGGACGCGCCTCTGGTGTAGACCTCAACCATATCCGCCGTGATATAGGTGCCACGGGGAATCACCTCGGCTTTCACCCGTACTGCTTCGGTCTGGGCCTTCAAACCCGCATTGAAAAGGGGCGTGATGCCAAAGCAAACCAGGACGGCCAGCAGGATACAAACCGCACCGATAATCGTCCGGTTCCTGAAAATATTCTTGTTCAAGTTGATACCTCCATTTGTTCAGATTACAGCGGCCGCAGCCGCCAGCCAATAAGCAGTTACGCCGCCAATGCAGAAGAACGGGGCAAGTGGCAGCCGGATGGAAGAAAAGTCCTGTCTGCGTACTCCAAACAGCATCACTCCTGTAAGCACGGCCAGGATCAGAGATAAAATGCTGTGCAGCAGACCAGGCCACACTCCCAAAACAAAGCCGCAAGCCCCCATCAGCTTAATGTCCCCACCGCCAATGGCAAGGGCTTTCCCATGTGTCAGTAATGCAGCCAACAGGTACGGACCTCCCGTAACAAGAAGCCCCGCCACAGAAGCGGCGGGGCGCAGCTCTATCAAGCCACAAACTAAAATCATGGCCGGAATCAGATTGGGAATCTCTCGTTCTTTCATATCCCAGAGCGCAGCACAAGCCAACAGCAGGCCAAATACCACGCCTTTTACAATCAGAGGATTCATGGCTCCATATCACCGACCCACTCCAGATCCGGGTTGTCCAGTATCTCGCTATGCAAATCATAGAAATACCGCAGTTCCGCAGGCGGCTCACCATTGACGTCAAACTCATGGCGGCGAAGTTCATTTAACCTTTTTCCCGCTGCTTGCTTTGCCGTGCTTTGGATTCTGTCTATATCCAGATAGGAGTAATCAACTCCCATCCATTCCGTGTAGAGAGCCGCCAAAGGCTGCGGATAAGACAACAGAGCGTCCGTTTCCCACTCGTCCAACCCTTCCTCCAGATGGCAGAGGAAATCTTCTTTGATGATCTTCTCGTAGGCATGGTCAAGAATTTCTTTAGGCGGCAGGGCGGCGAGTTCTTCCATGCGGGCATCAAACTCGGCTTTGGCCCGTTCATAGAGCAGATCGCCCCGATACTCGGCGCCTTTGTCCTGAAGGAAGTAGTACACCACTTCGCTGATATTGTTCGGATTCATGCAGCGATCCGGGACGGGGGTATTACGGAATAACCATGCCGATTCCAATACATTTTCCATCGCAAGCAGCATATCCCGCTGAATATCGCACAGCGGTATATTTTCCAGCTCTTCTCGGATTGCGAGCATGGTCTGAAGCTGCTCAAAATACGGATCACCGGAAGAAAGTTCCTCCGGCGGTCGGGCAAAGCGATGGATTTCCATTTCCAGCTTTTCTTTTAATGCATCAGTTTCCAGCATGAATCACCTCCATCACATGATTTGTCGATAGAATACGGCGATGGCGGTCATTGCGACCGCCATGCCGATAAAAATGGGCCACGGGTTCCAATTTTTCTGAAACATCTTATTCTCCACATTCCAATGCCTTCTGTGCGGCAAGGATTTGTTTCCCAATGGCGTAGATTACAGGAACCGTCACGGAATTACCGGCCTGCCGGTATAGCTGATTGTCGCTGTTGACCGCCCTCGCCTTATCAAACATCTCGTCTGTAAAGCCTTGCAGTCGCCAGCACTCACGGGGCGTCAGCCTGCGGATCAGGCCGCACCCGGCAAAAGCCGTACCTTGATTGCAAGAGGTTTCCAGCGTCGTGGCAAGGTCTTTGCCGACCCGTCCGCGCCGCGTCTTGCTCTCCGGGAAAGAAAGGTTGATGCTGTCGCCGCAGCGGGCAATATCATATCCTTTCTTTGTCGCTTCTCGAATCCGCATACCGTAGGGACACTCATCGCAGTCTTGAAATAGCACCCCATGCCGATCCTGCGCCGTAACGGTGAAAGACGGCTCCCCGCAGTTCTTGATTCTCCGTCCGTTTTGCCGTTTTTCTTCCCGATCTGGGGTCACGACGGCACGGCAGCCATAGAACACCCCGGAGCTACCGCCCCAATTACTGATGGTGCGGTTATAGGCGGAGAGGATGCAGCGGGCTTCTCTGGTGAGTTTCGCCTTCCCGGTGCAAATGTCCACAAAGGACAGAACCGCATCCTTGTCCACCCCTGCGGGAGAGATCAAAACACCGGAATTGTCCCCGCCACGGTTGGTAATGCCGCTGTTATACTTGGCCTTGATGCAGCGGGCGTGATCGGTCAGCTTGGGATTACCATTGCAAAGGTCAACGAAATACAGACCGGTCTTTCCTCCCCAGCCACCAGACTGTGCAGCCATTGTTACGCTGATGCCTGCCGGGTCATAGACGCGCTGCCCCTGCATACCACCTATGAGTTGGATAAGAGCTTTGCCACTGCCTGCGGGGACAGGAAATATTTTGGGTCCGCGTCCGGCTCCAGGATGTCGGCAAGCGACAATGAACACTCGCTCACGATTTTGAGGGGGGCCGAAATACTTTGTATTGAGCAGTCCGTATTCGATATGATAGCCGAGTGAGGCCAGCGTATCGAGAACGGTCGCAAAGTCCCATCCTCCATGAATGGATAGGAGATTCTTAACATTTTCAAGGACAATCCATGTGGGTCGATTTTCAGGACTTTGGCCTTTGACGAGTTGAGCAAGTGTAAAAAAGAGTCCACTTCTTGCTCCGTCAAGCCCTCGCTGGCGGCCAGCGACCGAAATATCCTGACACGGGAATCCTCCTGCCCACAGGTCTGCTCTGGGGAGATCTGCGGGGGCGACTTTTGTGATGTCGGCTGCATACCATTCATCCTCCTTTACATCGTGAATGGCTCTGTAACTGCGGTCGGCATACTTATCAATCTCACAATGCCCCACACAGCGCATCCCGCATAGCTCAAAGCCCTTGCGGAAACCGCCGATGCCTGCGAAGAAATCCAGAAATGTCATCTGCTCCATCGGCAGCCTCACAGTTCTGCCGTCATATCCTCGTCAAGCTCATCCTGCTCGATTTCATTCATGTGGTTGGTTTCTTCCTGTTCGTCCTCAAGCTCCATCAGCTTCACAAAGACGGCGTTAACAACGCACGGATCAATCTCCGTGACATATCGGGTGGTCGGGTCTACCTGATGTGCCTCCCTCGGCTCTCTTGTGTCAGGGAAGTCCGTTTTGCCCGCTCGGTCAAGCACGGCCTGATCGAACCGTGCGTCCCAATCGGAAAACTGGATGGTACGGGACAGCACATACATCGCCCGTTCTGTTCCATAACAGCGCACCAATTCTTCGATAAAGGCATCCAGTTCACGGGTATTGAAGGCAGTCATGGCCTTATCCTGAATGAAGTTGCGGCAGGACATATTGATGTTGTAGCTGTCACACCAGAGAGCCGCTTCATCCTTTCGGGCGGCTTCCTCCAGCGAGGGGTAGTAGACCGGAATGGTTGCGTACATTATTCAAGCCCCCATTCATCCCCGTAACGATACGGGTAGATTTTCTGTCCGCGTAAAAAGCGAATCAGGTTTTGCACCTGATCTACCACGGACAAATTGCTCTGGTCTTTGGTAGTCATCATCACAGAGCCAAAGATACCGGCCAGGGCCAGGATAACGGTGGTTGTCACATTCCCGGTAAAGAGCCAGGCCAGCGCCGCTATGCCGCCCATCACCAGGGACCCCACAATGGATTGAAAAAGCTGTTTTTTCCCAAAGCCGGTAAACAGTTCGGCCTCTGGCTTCACGCCCAGAGGGATGTAGAGTTTCAAATCTTCGTCCATTTGCACCTCCTGTCAGGAATAGTAGTACAGAATCAGGTCTTTGATTTGCCAGATGGATTCTGCGATGATGTAGAAGATCACCGTGTTGCGGGCGCGCTTTTTATACTGCGCCGCCTGTTCCTCGGCTGCGGTCAAGCGCACCAGGCAGTAGACGAAACGGGCTACCGCACCAACGCGCACAAGCAGGATGATGGCATTTGAAATATCGTCCATTGTCACCATCGGCCATCACCTCACTTTCCCATGCCCTTGACCATCTGCACCAGCCGTACAGAATGGTATGCGTTGTTGACAATGGCGCCGCCGCCACCGCCACCGGTCGTAATGAGGAAGTCCTGAAGGAACTTCGGTGTCCGCACCGCAAGAATCATACAGGCCACGCCCCAGAAAATGTGCATATTCATCATCAGGCCAACCCCCAATTTCGCAAGAGAAACCTGAATTACCACAGAGAGCGCAGACTGGAAGAACTTACTCATGTAGGGCTTGAACACGCCTTTGTCATTGTCAATCAGACCTACGCAGGCCAACGGAATACCTACTCGCAAAATCAGGATTTCAAGCCCGCGCATCAGGAATTGGAAATATAGGATGAAATAGACGATGACAAATACCAAGCCAAAGATGGCTGTCACAAGTCCCATTGATGAAATGCCGGATACCCAGCCCGCCCAATCGTAAGCGGTGGCAAGGCCGATGGCCTCCAACATTTTATTGCTCATTTCTTCTACAATCGTGGCAAGCCAGTCATACATGGTGGGAAAGCAGATTGCCACAGCCATAGCCTTGAAAAAGTTTGTGAGAATGGCAATAGGCTCCTCGTCGGCGTCCCCGTCTGACCACAGAACATAGGTTTCAAAGCCTTTTTTCAGGAACTTCAGCACAATCAGGGACACGCCAAAGCCGAATACAATGTCGAACAAGGACTGAAACAAATCGACCCCGGCCAAGGTGGACATATACTGCTCTGCGTACAGGGTAAGAGGGATAATCCCTTCCATCAGCCCATCAATATAGGCGATTGCTCCATTCAGCAGGGCCACGATCAGCAGCACTAAGATATATTCCAATCAGCAACCACCTCCTTTCTGGGGGCGGCGCTCGGCCGCCCCCAATAGGGATTGGAATATGGCGGGCAATCAGGACACGGCAGCTTCTTCATTCTGTACGGTGGTCTCATACGCTTCCAGTACAGTAGCGGAGAGCTTCGCCCGCAGTTCCTTCGTCATGGGGAAGCAATGCTCCACCCACTCGCCCTTGACATTCCGGCGGCTGGGCAGGGACACAAACAGCCCCTTTTCGCCCTCGACGACCCGCACATTCTTCACCAGAAAGCAGTCATCCAGGACCACGCTGCACACCGCCCGCAGTTTGTCGGGACCGGTAAAAGTCTTTTTGATTTCCGCTTTGAACTCCATTGAAAAACCTCCTGTCAAAAATTAGGGCGGGGCCGATGGCCCCGCCGCTGCTTGTTCCGATCAGCCGCCGTAGTTGAACATATCCTTGATGCGCTGGGTGATGGTGGGCAGCACGGTATCGTCCACGATCAGGTACAGACCGGCCAGGATCAGGGCGCCCAGGACGATGGAGATCAGCACAGTAATCGCCACATCCAGCGTTCCCTGACCGGTGCGGTCGGTCAGCGCCGCCGCCGTGCGGTCAGCCAGCTCACGGGCCTTCTGCTTGGCAGTCCAGATAGAAGTCATAGCCTTAACCTGAGTGTTGCGGATGAAGTTAGCCATAGTTTTTTCCTCCTGTTAATAAAATGATTTATTTAGTAAGGCGCGGAAATCGCCTGTACTACGGAATGTATCCCGGCTTACTGGTAGTAGCCGAGAATCAGGTTCAGGGTGGCGGAACCGAGTACGGCGCCAATGCAGGACACCACCGCCACCACAATGCGGTTGTTCCACTTTTTCTGATCCATCTCGTCAGCCATGCCGCGCCGGATGCAGAAATAGATGATAAGCAGACCGGCTACCACCGGCGCCAGCACCATCAGCCAGGTTGTCACATCACCGACCAATTTCTCGGTTCCCTTGACAATCTGACTATCCTGCACACCAGCGGCATAAGCCGGTGCGGACATAAAAAAAGAGGCGGCAAGTGTGGCAATACCAACACCCGCCGCCCGGACAGCCTGTTTCAGCCTGCCCGCCGTCTGGTTGATTTTCTCTTTCATTCAAAACCTCCTATGAGTTAATCATCATCAAGGCCACCGCCCATAGCACCCTTTTGCTGCGAAAGGCGGCGCATGATGTCCTTCTGGTAGTAAATCCAGATGTTCCATAATGCGATTTCCTGCTTTGTGTCGGTGATGATTAGCCGCTTCTGTTCCCGTTCTTCCCGCAGCCTGCGGTTATGCTCCATATCTCCCAACCCCAACATCTTGTTGAACATCCACTGAGAAAGGTCTGGCGCATACATCATAGCGGGGTGGTCGCGGCTGGTGATGATTTGATGGGGACGCTTGACGCGCCGGACCTCATCCGTATTGAGCAGTTTCCTCTCGGTCAGGCTCACGCTCTGGGAACTGGATGGGGTTGTGAATTTGCCGTTGCTGGCCGAAAGCTGGTAACTGGATGTGGTGTAGCTGCCCAGCTTGTCGGACATTTCCCGCAGCGTTTCCGGGTCATCGCTTTGCAGATACGCCCACACCTGACAGTTGCCCTTGATGGTGTTGGCGATGTTGTCGCTGTACTTTTCTTTCAGTTGGTCAAAGCCCTGCACAAACAGCGCATACCGCATCCCACGGCCAGCCGCCACGGTCAGTTTGTTTGTCATGTCGCTGATGGGAGTAAAGTTGCCATACTCGTCAAGGATGAAGTTGACACGGCGTTCCAAACGCCCGCCGCGCCGGTCTGCCGCCTCTGCCAAAAGTTCATATTGCTGCGACACAATGAGAGAAGCAATGGGATAAAAGGTGGTTTTCTCGTCGGGCAGGATTACAAACAACGCCTGCTTTTTGCTGCCCATATCTGTAAGGGTAAAATCACTGGTATGCGTGATCGCGTAGATGGACTTCGAGGTGAACAGCCGCAGGGTGGTCAGGGCAGAGGTATAAAAGCTGCCTCTGGTACGGGATGGCGCCACATCAGAAATAGACAGAAGCGCCCGTGCCGGGTGGGACGGAGAGAGTTTCTTGACATACTCCAACAGCGGCATCTTATTTCCGATGGTACGGCACATTTCCGAAATGAACCAATACACATTGGTCATGTTCTGAAATTCCGGTCGTTTTTGGTTGTCGCATACCACGCAAAGAATGGCAGCCGCTATGATGGAACATTCACCGTTCGTCCAAATCTTTTCGCCCTCCGGCTTACCAACCAGATTGTTCGTCAAGTCCCAGGCCAGCATTTCTGCACGGTCGGTGTCTCCCTCACTGATGGCGTCAATGATGGGCTGGAGCAGATTGTAGCGCATACTCTTTTCGGGGTTCTTGAAGTCCAGCACCAAAACCTCATAATCCAACTTTTTCAGGAAATCAGCGGTGTAGTGGAACAATTCGGCTTTGGGGTCGGAGCAGAAGATGGATTCTCCAGCGAGTCCCAAAAGACAGATACTTTCCATAACCAGACATCTTGATTTACCGGAGCGAGTGGCGCCGATGCAGAGCAGGTGGCAGTCATCACCGACAAAATAGATTTTTTCTTTATCACCCTCCTTTCGCATACCTACCACCACGCCGCCTTTTTTCAGCGGAGTATCCGCTCCCAAAGGCTCCTGCTTGGGAATACCTTTGGGGTGAAGGTTCAACTTCAATTTATCGCCTCCTTATTTTTCTTTGAGAAAATCCAAACCATCGTATCCGGTATCTAAGAGCTGCCGGATCGTTGGATTGTGCGGGTCAAGAATATAGCTATCAAATGCTTTGTCTTTCTCGGAATCGGTCATCCACCGGGCTGAACCATGCTGGTATTGGCCCACGGCTCTGGGTGTCTGAATTTCCGGGGTGATCGTGTCCAGGTCTGATTCATACGGCCTCATGTTGGTCAGGAAGAACATAACCGCCAACACACTTACAAACCCTTGCAGACACAGATACAACATCATGTGCTGGCGGTTGGAAAATAGGCTGGCAAGGCAATCACCGATGGGGAGAAGTGAAAGCCGGGTGATCTCTCTTGTCAGCAGACCGTGAACCGCTGTTGAGAAAAACAGGTTGAGAATCGCGCCGGAAACGAAGATCAGCGCACAAACCATCAATTTAGGCTTTGTTTTCAAAACGGTAGTTCATCCTCCTGTTCATCCTCATCCTCAAAGGCATCCAGAAGTGAATCCAGATACGCCTTCTTCTCTAAATTCCAGGTACTCACCATATCCGACTCGTACTCGGTAAACGGTAAAATGCGTTCGGTGCCATCCTGAACACATTGTTTTGAGTTGAAAAGGCCAATATCGGCAAATTCATTATTGGAAATGAGAGTACCGTCATCTGTGCGAAACATGATTGGCATATTGTTGCCGTCTGCATAGTAAAGGAACCGATTCGTTGCATACGCAAGCCGGGCAATATCGCCATCGAGCAAAATAAAATATGGAATCTTTCGCTCACCGTTGATTGCCGGATATTTGTTGAACTCATCCAGAAACTCTTGGAGTTCGGGGCAGACCTCACGAACAGTCAGTTTGCCTGTTTCATTACGGGTAATTCTTTCAACTACATCTTCCAGTGCATGATCGGCAGTTAATTGACAGCCATACCAAGTAACAGCAGTAATAGGGAATGGCGAAACAACTTCGTCTATTTCTTTATAGACTTGTGTATTTTCAAAAAAATAGTGGGGCCAGTGACTTTTCATGTTATCGTCTGCCTTTTGACGCAGCGATATGTCCGCTTCGATAATGAAGTGATTTCCTTCCAGGTCGAAATCCAGAATTTTCATTGCAAATACCTACTTTGCCGCCTGTGGCTTCATAATTCCATATCATCTTCAACCGCGAAATCATCCAGAAACGCTTCGTTATCCTGATCCTCGGTCAGCTTGATTGCCTGCGGCTCCGTTTCGCCCATCTGCATGGGAACCAGGACCGGCAATAGATGCTTTTGCAAAAAGTCCTGATCCGCGCAGCGGTCAATGAATGTCCCGAAGGTGTTCAAAAACGGGGTATCCAACGGAGTACAAATCATCAGGTCGCCGCGCTCTTTCCCCATCTTCACAATAAAAGATGCAAGATTGACCGGATCGGGGTCCAGGCAGAACGCTTCATGCAGACCGCCCTCCGCAGGGGCATACCCGATTAGAAAAGGATAGCCGCAAGCAGTATGGTTTTGCTTGGCTGCGCTTATAAGTTCAGGGGTGACAAACTTGGTGAGTTCTTCGGCAGCCTCATTCCTGACCGGCTTATCCAGAAGCCATTCTTTCAAACTTTCCGGCTTGACGATGCCACAGAAGTCATGTCGTTCCCAATGAATGTATTTGCCGGTCAACAGGTTTTCTGCATACACGGCCTGACCTCTGGCTCCATAAATACATCCAAAACCGTTACGAGCATACCAGATGGAGTCGTCAGCAGTCATGTCCTTGCCCTTGCTGCTCACCCCAGGTTTGAGAACCAGAAATTGATTTTCGTAGTTGTACTGGCTACTATCGGGGATGCAGTCATTGATGTCCAGAGGGCGATCCGACTGGCGGATCATTTTCTGATTCTTCACCATATCATCGGATACATAGAGAATCGGGAGTTGCAGAAAAGTAGCCAGGCCAATTTCGTCCTTCATTCCCTGAGAGATGGTGTCGCCCATAACCCAGAGTTCATCGCAGCGTTCCAGCAGTTCGTGACCCATTCGCAGACCCTGTTCCCGCTGCTCCGGCACTGCGTCATTCAGATATTGCGTGAAAATCGTGTGCGGCGCCAAGGGAATCACGCCGCAGGATGCCGCATAAGCACAGTAGTCCTTTGCCTTTTCCTTGTTCTTTTCCATATCTCCCCGCAGAGGGGAAGAAATATAGACCAGCCTCAAAATAACACCTACCTTTCTAAATTAAGCCCATCCACCCAACAGATGGACGGTGCAAAAGTCGATGAAAACTGCCCACCGGCCACGGAACATAGCCCGCAAACCTCTGAGTTTCAAATTTCCAGATCTTCCTCGTCCTCTAAATCACAGGCGCTTTCCACATCGGAACCGTAATCTGTGAACGGCAAAATGTGTTCTGTGCCGTTCTCGACATTTTCCTCGGATTCATACAGCCCCATATCGGCAAATTCATTGTCGGAAACAAGAGTTCCGTCAACGGTACGGAACATCAGCGGCATATAGTTACTGTCCTCGTAATACAGAAACTCATTGGTCGCATACGCCAGTTTTGCAATATCGCCGCCGTGAAAAATGAAGTACGGAATCGTTCGTTCCCCGCTGATAGCCGGATATTTTTTGAGTTCATCGAAAAACTCTTGAAGCTCTGGACAAACATAATGAACGGTCAGTTTGCCGGTTTCATTGCGGGAAATGCGTCCGATCACATCTTTCAACGCATGATCGGCAGTCAGTTGATAGCCAGCCCAGGCAACGGCTGTAATTTGGAACGGCGAAACAGCGCCGTCCGTTTCCTTATAAACCTGCGTGTTATCAAAGTCGTACCGGAGCCATTGACACTCCATATCATCATCCGCCTCTTGGCGCGGCGAAATGTCTGCTTCGATGATGAAGTGACTTCCTTCCAGGTCGAAATCCAGGATTTTCATTGTAAACTCCTATCTTTCCAAGTCCAGCCCGTCCAGCTCATAGTCTGAAACAGGCGGTTCAAAGGCCGTATCATAGGCCACATCATCAAGCTGTCGGATTGCGTCCAGACGGGCCGCTGCCTGCGGATCAGTAACAAGTTCCTGTTCCAGCAGGGCGTCCGCAACGATGGCGTTGGAAACCGGATCGGTAAAACAAAGGTTCTCACCGTCCTGTGCCGCCTGTTCCATCACAGATTCCGGCAGGATTTCTTCGGTAAGGGCCTTCGGCACTTCCAGCCCACGTTTCTTTGTGCCGACAATCTCATAAATGCCCACGGCAATCTCCCCGCAGGTGATGATATTTCCCCAAATATCAGGATTCGGGCGTCCATCACGCATACTTTGTCCCTCCATCTTCCTCATAAGGCATATAGGCTATGACGGTGAGATAATCCGTACCCAGGCGCCGCAAAAGAGCATCCTGATGTTCCATGACCTGATCGACGATATGCTCCGGGCAGTATTTCATCAGGTCAGCTACATATTGCCCCACATCCAAGCCAATAGGATGCGCCAGGTATTCTTCGTCCGTCATGCCCTCAAGCTGCTGGTTCAGCCCGTATTTATACATCAGGAAACGGGCGATAGCGATGGTCTGATTTCTCTTGCTGCTCATTCTTGCTATCCTCCAATCTCCATTTCTTCCTGCTGGCCGAACTCCATATCAAAGTCAAACTCCATTTCCTGCTCCCGCAGCTCCGGGATAATGTCCTCGATTTTGTCAAGAATCCGTTCCACAGATTCACGGGCCTCGTTGGAAACATCTTGATCGAGTATGCTCATCTTAACCAAGCCCGCATGAAGGACCCGGAGTTCTTCTTCGGTGAACAGCGCACGTTCATCCACCAAACCGCTCCGTTTGGCGAAATCCTGTCCTGCAAATTCCTTGTTGTAAAAAATCTGGCGGGCCATCATTTCGCCGGAATCCGGGGCGGTGCGGTAGGTGGAGAACACATAGCCAAACAGATGATGCTCCTTGCAGGCGAGAGTCACGCCATTGTATTCTGCCAGCTTATAAGAGCCATTGGGAAGTTTCTCATTGGCGTCAGTATAAGGACAGTCGCGGCAGATACCCGCTTTGTTCGCCGTGTCCTGGGCCGTATCGTTGATAAGGCGAATGAGTTTGTCCTTGACTGTGACAAAGGGGTTCTGGATCACCGTATCGGCTTTGGAGAAATAGGCCACAAGCTGGTTCTTGAAATAAATATCAGCGATGTAATCGGAAGATTGGGACCGCTTCACATCAAAGCCGCGCCGGGCAAGCTGTTCAAAGAACAGCCTGTAAAAATCGGTTTTATTTCGCAATCGGTTTCCTCCTTTCCTGATAACCTTTTCGCTTCATTACATCTTTGAGAACTTCAACGAAAGCAAAAATGCGCTCTGCCGCCGCCTGATTTTTGGGGTAAACCGCAGGCAGCGGAGGGCGCCGCTGTTTTTTCAGATCGTACCATAGACAGCCGCCGTCCCTTCGTTCAGGGAACATACAGGACGGGACAGAGGTGCGCAGGGTATAAGGGCAGTTATGGCAGGGGTGTCCTTTGGGGTATTCATATTGGTGAACCGTCAAAGGGGCAATGCCATACGAACCGCTCGGAATCGACACCGGCACACCATTTTGCTTATAGGAAGTGTTCGCTTCTATCATCCTTTCTCCTTTCTGGAACCGGGTGGCCGGTCACTTTTTTGCTTTTCAAAAAATCTTCTGAAAATAGAAAGAGCAGCCCCGCAGGACTGCTTTCTGTATGGCAATATCAATTTTTTCAAGGGACTTTTCTTCCAAAGTCACAACTTTTTCAAGGGACTTTTTCCGGCAGACAGTAGATTTTCATTGAGTTTCATCTGGTGTTCGATGTCAATACTCCGCACTGAGCAGGAAATCCGCTATGTGCATTGTCTTGATTCCCTCATAGTTCCCACCGGCAAATTCGTCTGTTGTGAGAACAAATTTGGGGTAATTATCCGGTATTTCAAGCAGGCGGCTATATTCTCTCTTTTCTGTCTTTTCCGAGTTGATCTCCTGCGTCACCTGAACATAGATTTTTTCGTTTTGTCTGACTGCTACAAAATCAATCTCGCTATCTCCGGTTTTCCCCACATTGACAGTATATCCCCGTCGGCAGAGTTCCAAATATACGATATTTTCAAGGCTGGAAGCAACGCTGTCTGCGTTATAGCCGAGAACACTGTATCGCAAGGCAACATCGGCCAGATAGAATTTTTCCTGCGTTTTCAGGATTTCCTTCCCCTGCAAATCATATCTGGAACAGCGGTGAAGCAGATATGCCTTTTCCAGCTTTTCCAAATAGCTGTAAACCGTTTCGTTGTCGAGGGATCGCCGTTCTGCTTTCAGGTAATCTGCAATGGACTTGGCGGAAAAGGTGTTGCCGACATTATTGAATGTGTATTTTACGACACGCTCCAACTGGTCGATCTTCCGAACCTGATTTCGCTTTACAATATCCGAGAAGATCGTGGAATTGTATATATCCCGGACAATCGTGTAGATTTCATCCTGAGAATACGCCTGCAAATGCGTTGCCGGAAATCCTCCCAGGCGAACATAATTGGCAAGTTCTGCTTTCGGCTCCCCAACATTGGCGAATTTGCTTTTGAACATCAGATATTCGCCAAAAGACAGGGTAAAAATGCGGAAGGAAATGTATCGGCCAGTAAGATAGGTCGCTATTTCAGAGGACATCATTCTGGAGTTGGAGCCTGTAATATACAAGTCAACATCAAAATCGGATGCCAGCGAGTTTACGACCTTTTCCCAGCCTTTGATTTCCTGAACCTCGTCCAGAAACAGATAGGTCCTTCCTGTGGAGGAAAGCTGATCCTTCAATAGCGTGTAGATCTGCTTTGCCGTCATATCCTCATATTCCATAGAATCAAAACGACAGCTTATAATGCGATCTTCCGGGATGTTTCGTTCCGTTTTCAGCCTTTCCATAATCATTTTCAGTATGGTAGATTTTCCGCAGCGGCGCACCCCTGTAAGGATTTTAACAAAAGGAGTATCTACATAGGCCATAATCTTATCCACATATAACGGTCTTTCAATCATCGTGACCACCTCCATTCGCTATTATTATACCGCAAAACGCACAGGCGGTCAATCAGTTTTGCGGTTTATAATCGCAAAACTTTTCGACAATACATTTATTTGCGGATTGCTATGGTTCCACCCCCTTGTCCTTATGCCGCAGATACCACTCTTTTCGGGCCGCCTTTGACAGTTCGGTACTCATGGCCTTTTGCCGGTCGTCGTATTCCATGTCAAAACTCATAGCAGCCTGCTCCAGCGCTATTAGAATTTCGCAAATCATCTGTTCGGTGAAGTAGGCTTTCCGGGCCTCTGTATATTCAAAAGACTGGACCTCACGGTCTTTGCACAGCATGGTACGGATCACATCGAGAATTTTATTGGCGATCAGCTTATCGGCCTCTGCCACAGCCTTTTCCTGCTGTTCTTTGATGTGGGTCGGGTCGGTGTCATAGAGCATGGCAAGGCGGGTTTTGCTCTCCACATAGTCCTGAACCAGATTGCGGATGTACTCGTTGTTTTCTTTCAGGAAGGCAACAAAGGCATCCACTTCGACCTTCACATCCTCTGGCAGCAATTTGTAATACAGCCGTCCCTTTTTCGGCATTTTCTCCTTCAGCGCGAACAGGCGTGAGAGAAAGGGGGCAATCTTCATTGCACCAACAACGCTGTCCAAAGGGGAAGTCCCCAGTTCATCATCCGTGATTCGCCCAAACGCTTCACGCAGGCGGCGATATTCCTGCGGGTGAAGCTGTTCCATATACTTCTCAAACTCGTCGATCATTTCGTCTGTGATGGCCGACAGGTGTTCCTTGGCCTGCTGTTTGTCCTCGCAATATGCCTTGATGCGCTCGGCAAAGGTATCCCGAATGAGCTGCTTACGGATTTTATCCGGGATGCTTGGATGGACAAAAGGGACCATTGTTCGCTGATGTTTATTCCAGAACACCACATGGATGTGAGGATGACCTTTTTCGTTATGGTGGGCGGCCACCCATTGCAAATCCTGCACCCTGATTCCATTGAACTTTGCAAGGGTCAAAATGTGGCGGTCAATATAGTCCTCCCACGCTTTGTGATCGGACAGCCCCAATTCGGCAGCCGTTTCCGGCGAAAAGGAAATAATTCCCCGATACATATTGACACGGCGATAGGACAGCTCCCGAACCAGGCGGGCGGCTTCCTGCCAAGTGTCAAACTCTTTGACCGCCCCCGGCTCCAGCTTGCCAAACAGTCCGTGGCGCATCCCCTCATTCTTCACGGCACCGGGACGAGTTGCAATGTAACCAATATGTGCATAGTTGCCTTTTGGAGTTTTCTTATAATTGGGGTGCCGGTGGCGCTGCTTATAAATCAGAATCGACACGGGACCCTCCTTGTACGGCATGGATGGCTTTCTGCATTTCCTCGTCATCCATGAAAGTACGCAACGCATCCGCGTTTTTCTGATTGGCAAATGCCAATGCCCGCTTTCGGGCCGCCGACTCAATTTTTTCAAAAGACGAATAGCGATCTTGGTCAATAAGGTCTGCGATAATGGCAATGTTGGCATAATAGCCCGCAGCCGATATGATCGTCAGGCGGTTTATCAGTCCGGCCAACCGATTTCCCAGGGCTTTGAGCTGCCCGCTGAGTTCCTGCCGGATGACCCCGTTTATCATGTCAATATTTTCGGCGGTGGTTTCCAAATCCAGATATTCGTCAATCGCCCTGCGCACTTCTTTGGAAAAGTCCGTCCCGTTCCTGGCCGCCAGCTTATTGAGCGCCCGAATGGTATCCTCCGGCAGATGGAGCGTCTTGCGCTCTGTTTTTATGGGCGATTCCTTCAAATCAATCCTCCCTTCCAGCAGAAAAGGCGCCGGTTCATCCGGCGCTCTGACAAAATGCTTTTCACATTCTAACCATTCTAACCATTCTAACGCAGAGGATGGTTAGAATCGGTGGGTAGAACGGATACAAAGTGCGGTATGACGAAAATCACACCAGAATCAAAAAATCATACTCTTTGAAATCCTCAAAACCCCGTTGAAAGCACGGCTTTCAAGCTGTCAGCCCGCCGTCAGGTATGACGGCTATTCCTGCCTTAACCGAGAACCGCAGGGCGTGGCCTGCGGATTCCGGTTGCGGGGCGCCCCCGCAGGGGGGCGGGCAGGTACAGATGAAAAGAAAAGTGCGGGCTGTCACAGTTCAAAGTCATCTTCCAGATCTTCTTGGGCGGGCGCCCACTCGGTAAAAATCTCCGCCATGATTTCGTCCTTTGTTCCTCGGACAGAGCAGCCCTCATTGGCGTAGTCCTCCAGATTGGAGAGCCGTTCAGGGATACGGTAGAACGCAAACTGCCGTCCCGGTGTCTGAATGAACAGCCGCATTTCATACCCGTCCTTCGGGTTCATTGCGTCCATCAGTTCATCCAGGGTTCCAACCCGTTCGCAGGCTTCGTGCAGAATGGAGTGCAGCATATCTTTAGGAATCTCCGCAGACCAGAGAGAGTAATCGTCTTTCCCGTGACAGGTGATGGTCTGGACTTTTGCAAAGGCGATCCGGTCGATCTTCTCCAGCGCAGAGTTCAAAATTGCCTCGGCCTCCGGCGGATGGTGGCCGCAGAGTTCCATATCCACCACGGTCCCCACCGCTTCCGCCTCTTGTTCGGTCAGAACGATGTCCACTTTTTTCTGTTCATAGGTATTTCCACGACCATTGAGCATCAGGGAACATTCGGCAGCAATGCGGAACATCCTGTAATAGTCGTCCGCAGTTTCTCCCAATGTCTTGCCGGTAGCAAAGTTTTGAAAATAGCGCTTGCCATCTTTGTCGCGGCAGGCCAGGGAAATGTCCAGATAGATACCTTCGCTGGCCCCAAAATTGGGAATACAGAGCGCCTGGTCAAATTCAGGCAGCTCGCCCGTCAGTTCATCGGAGAACAGGAAATACTCATCCGGGAGCAGACCTTTCAGTTCCAGGTGCGTTTGCAGTCTGTCAAAGGTTTCTTTTGCGTCGGCCATGCCGATGTGCCGGACACGCCGCTTTTCATCCGGCTCACTCCAGCGATCCAATTCAAAGGTTTTGATTTTTGCCAATTTTACACCTCCATACCTTGTTCCGGTTCTTCCTCGGCGCTCTGTTCAAATGCGGTTTCCAGCTCCGCCATGCGCTGACGGTCTAAATCCTCCACAGAACGCCCCTTCCGCATTTCCACCAGGTCGGTGTTAAAGTCATTCAAATGCGGCACATGAACCGCGCAGGCATATCCCTTTTCGGTGTATGCCTTCATCCATTTTGCCGCTGTAAGCTGCCCCCAATTTCGCAGTTGCCCATTCTTGTCACGGGCCAGATAGTCATTGTCCACTGCAAACACCAGCCGCTTGATCTGCGGATGGGCTTCCAGATAACGGTCAATGGCTCCATTCCAAAGGCAGCCGGTAGAGATACGGTGATCTTGCATCCAGTCACGCCCATAAAAGTCAGCGGCAATAGAAGCATGGCTCATCAGGTCGATGGGCGCCTCGGTGACAATCAGCAGATCGGTTTTGCCCTCGTGGAAGAAGGGGTAGCTTTTATCAGAGCCGGTCGCATCCATTTTGAAGGAGCTGTTATCTCTGGCCGCCCGCATGGAGCAGTACCGGGCGGTTCCTTCCGCATCGTAGCCTACAAACACGCAGTTGCCATACTTCTTTTCCTGATAAATCATCTTCCGATTCATAAAGTGGCTTACGATTTTAGGGCTGATACCTCGGACAGAAACCAGATACCAATAGGCCCGCTTCATGTTGTCTGCCTTTTCGGGTAGCACCAGCGGCTCCCGTTCTTTTTTCTCATAGGGAACCACCTGCTTTACGGATGGAGAGAACTCCTTGCCGATCAGCTTGCCCACCGCTTCGGGGAAGGACAGGTTTTCTTCCCGCATGACAAAATCAATGGCGCCGCCTTTGACTCCATCATCAGGACCCGTCCATTGGAAAAAGCGATTGTTTTCGGGGAAGATGTAAAGCCCGCCGCTGTGCTTCATGTGGACAGCTTTGCGGCCTGCCTTTTCCGGCTCATATCCATAGCCACGGGCCAGGGACAGAATATCCACGCTGTTTGCTTTCCGAATCTCATCCTCGGTAAATTTCTGATACGCAGCGGCGCTTCTGCTCATATCACATCACCTCACAATTCCAAATCAGGCTCCTGTTCTTCGCTGCTCTCAATCACAGGCTCCTGAGTCATATCCTGATGAAAATGGTCAACGCCCGGAATAAGCGCCAGCGAAGAACCATTCTCCCAATGGCAATGAATTTGCCCCAGATCGTCAACGGAATCTACGATGCCGGTCAGTCCCGCAGGCATTTCACGGTAGGGATCTTCCATCTTTTCATCCAGAACAACCTTGGTTCCAGGCTGGTAGTTCTGCCGGATGAGCTTTGCCTGCTCGTACTGATATTCCGGCGATCTGGTGGGCGCTTTCTTTTCTCCCGGTTGGATCGGGATGCCCTCTGCATCGTAACAGGCAGGATCGGCAGCAGGAACATTCCAGCCAAACATGGAACCGGCCAACATAGATGCCGCCTGTGCCTTTGAAATGCCCTCATGGGCATTGAAGTAATTTGCCAGAACCTTGTTATACTCACGGTCGCCGGTGGAGTAGGCACAGGGATAGTAGCCCTTTTCGCCGCGCCTGACCTCTATGAGCTGCCCGGAGCCGGGAAGAACCGCATAGCAATGTTCCGGCAGAGCAGCAGGATTAAAGTTCTTTGCCATAGTCAGCCTCCACTTCGTACTCCGCAGAGTCCGCCGCTTCGTCCTCATAGAACTCATCCAGGTCAAATCCGGCTTTTCCGATTTCCTCGTTGCTCATGCCGAGTTCATCTCTCAAATGGCGGTATAAGTCCCATCCGGCATAGTTCTGTGCTGCCCAGGACAGCGCCTTATCCAGAATCAAACGGGCGCGATCTTCGCCCAGGCTCTCCAGAGAACCATTGCGGATGGCATTGAACTCATGGTCGGACAGGTTCAGCAGCCGATATGCTTTCTCAAGCTGCGGCTCCTTTGCACAGTCCGGGAGCATCAGATTTTCCGTCTGCTCCACAAAGCCATAGTCCAGATTGCTATACTGAACATCACCGGTACGGCAGGCCGCCCGGAACTGTTCAAAGCCCTTCATATTGCTGAAGCCCCGGTAGTCCATTGTGCCGCCGAGGATTTGGGCGCCGATGATGGTATGCAGCATTTCTTCATCCGTAGTGGCCGCCACGATTCGCATGGAACTTCGCTCCTTGCTCAAAGTGCAGCCATACAGGATGAAAACATTCGCTGTGTTATCAAGGCTCACAGTCTAATCCCTCCGTTTCTTCCTGCAATCGCTCCAAATACTCGTCGATGTCCGGTTCCTCATACTGAAATTGGAGCGATTCAACGATTGCCGGGTTACAGTCCTTCGGCAGATAATCCTTAATATCATTTTGAACATCACGGATTTCCCCCAGAAATCCCCAGCAGCTATCCACTTCCACATCTTCTTTGAAAAGCTGGAACCCATAACACTGTCCGGTAAGGTAGTAGTCGTACTCCTTGACTTCGGATTCCAGAACTTGACGAACCTTCTCCAATATTTCAGGGGTGATTTTCCCGTGTTCCTGCTCTATCATCGCTTTATCTGCGTAAATCCAGCCAACCTGACCGGAATCCCACGGGCAGGAAAAGCCGCAGGTGTTCATGGTGATCCCGCTGTGATCGTACAGGTAAAGCGGAAGAATCACCATGCCATCCATTTGTTCTACCAGCGAAAGCAGTTCACCGGTTGAGAGGGCAGAAAGGCAGTCATCCAAAAACCAGTCCGGGACTTCATCTTTCAATGAGGCCGCATAGCTGGAGGACACATACCAATCGCTGTTTGAATGCCAGTGCTGGTTCTCCTGCAATTCCCACTCCCGTGTGGATCGGTTGTATTCCAGACGGGCATCCTTGGCTTTGCCGGATTTGAGAAATGCGAAAACCGGATTGTTGCGGTCGTGGCCGCTGGAGTATTCAGAAAACAGCAGGCTCCGCAGGAAATCGCTCGGCTCGTCATAATCGTGCTTCTCGCCCAGACTGTATCTGCTGTGCCAGCAGACCATTTTTCCCAAACAGTCATAGTCCTCACGAGGGTTCAGAGGGGTATCATCATCCAGAATGAAAAGGGTGTAGGGCGCCATTGTCGCTGTCATCGGCATATCGCTTCACCTCCTTCCAGACAGGTCGGTTTGCTTAGTTGGCGCCGTGGCGGTTACGATACCAGCCAAAATAGAAAAGGCCGCCAATCATGGCGGCGGCAGCGGATACGCTCAAAATTGCTTTTTTCATATTGGCTCCTTTCAAAAACCAGATTTATAGTTCCATATCCTGTTCTTCCTCGCAGTCCAACACAGGGGTGTCCGGCGGGGATTCCCCGTGTTCTTCAAACTGCTGTCGGGTCTGAATCGCAGCGGACAGTTTGGCAAGCAGGTCAAACATTTTGGTGCTGTTCCGGCTGCCTTTGAAATAGCGGTAGTTCCATTCTCCAATTTGGGGATCGTACCGGATACTGTGAAGCGAATTGATGATCCAGCCCTGTGTTTTGAGAGGAACAGGAATTTCATGCTCACGAAAGAGCTGCATAATGAGAGATTTGCCGTTGATCTCCCGGTTTATCACCTCCTTTCCCGCCATAATATTTCCTTCGGCCTCACGGATGGCGGAATCGTAACGGGCCTGTCGTTCTTGTGCCAACTGCTGTTCACGGGCGTCTTGCTGCGCCCGTCTTTCATCAGCTTGCCGTTGCCGCTCCGCAGCAATGGGGGCATTGTGGGCTTTTGCTTCCTCATACCGTCCAAGCAGATTGGCAAATCCCAGATCAGCCCACCGGTCCGGGGCTTCCATACTCTGATTGAAAACCCTTTCGATCTCACCCCGGATGCCATGCTCCAGAGTGGGCAGCCATTTCAGGACTTCCTCAAGTCGGTGCCGCTGGTCAATGCCCACCATAAACCCGTCGCATGGAATATAAACCGTTTGGAAGAACTCCCGTTTCTTCTCCATTGTGTAGAGTTCAATGCCGTTTTCGTTGTAGAAGCGGTAGTAGAAGTGCTTGTTTCCCATCAGGTCTTTGGCAAAAACCCGGTTCTCGTCTTTTTCCTTTGGCGGGAAGATGTCCTTTTTCTTTTCATCCGGTCGGGTATAGCGGGGAGAAAGGCCGGTACGCTCCAAGCTACTGTTAATCACTTGCTGAACCTTTTCTATTCCGCCGTGGCTCTTGATAAAAAGTGCAAGATATTCCGCATCCCGCGCTGGGCAGAGATGCAGTCCGGTTTTGCCTTCATAAACAGCCCCTTTATACTGAAAGAGGTCAAGGCCAAAGTCATTCCGCAGCGGTTTCGTTTCCTGAACGGGTGTAAAAGCCCCCTCACGGAAGATATAGCAGACAGCCGAATGTTTCTCGCCCATATATCACCACCTCACATCACTGCTCTAGCTCATGCTCGTTGTCATCGTCCAGGCGCAGAGCAAGGAACTCTTTGATACAGTGTTCTGCCGCCTCGTCAGTGGGGTACAGCAGTTCCAGCGTCAAGTCGTCCAGGTTCTGATCTTCCAGACGGGGGTAGCCCGACAGCGTGTTTTTGATATACGCCGTGAGAAGATCATGGGGGCTGAATGCCTCCAGCAGCATGATCTTATACTTCGGCAGAAGCGCAGGAAGGAACTCTTTCAGAATCCCAATCTTCCTCGCCATCAGATCGTTGTCCGTTTTCATCCAAAATCACCTCGCTTTCCTGTAATGACTCAAACTCCAACTTGGTATTGATTTCTGTGAGTTGGGCAACCTTTTCCGACAATTCTTCCTCATAAAGAAACGGCTGTCCAACCTGCTGTTGGGCAACCGCCAGTTGTTTTTGTGTTTCTTTCAATTCGCGCCGTGCATCTTCAAGATAGTTGGGAATCCGTTCAGCAAGATTCTCGATACGGGTAATCGTTCCCTGACCGGAATTGCCTATATCCGTCCCATACAGCAAAGCGCCCCGCAGAATAATATCCCTTTCAAACGGATTGAAGTTCACGAAAAGAGAAAAGCCACGATACGAACCAATTTCAAACTCATATTCATCTTTTCCACGGCCTTCACTTATCATCCGATAAAGAAGGGCAAATGCTTCGCCCGCTGCCGGTCGCTCCGTATAATGCTTTCCATCCAGCACGATGGAGAAATCCTTGCCTTCGGTCTGACCCAACAGAGAAATGTCCTGCGTGACTCGCTCAATTTTCTGCTCATATTCCCGGATGCGGGATGGATATGTCAAGTTAACCTTGTGTTCCAAAGCAAGCTGTTCATTGCTCCACGCACCACGCAGAATTTTCAATTCCGTGACCCGGTTTTCCAATTCCATCTTCTGTGCGACCATCGGATTGTCGGTAGCGGCCGCCTTGAACTGTGCGGCAGACAGGACGGTTTCATCCACATCCTCACAAGAGCGGGCAATGTGTTTTCCGGTGAGAATCTGCGTGATATAGCGCAATTTCTGCTCCTGAATCTGCCAGAGATACGCATCAAATGTTCCTTTGGCTACGAATTGCTTTATCATAATTTCAGGGTTTTCGTTGCCCTGCCGTACCCCACGTCCATTTCGCTGTGTAATGTCAGAGGGCTTCCACGGACAGTCCAGATGGTCAATGGAGATTACCTTATTCTGAACATTCACGCCGGTTCCCAGCTTGCTGGTGCTGCCGATTAAGATACGGACTTTTCCTTGGCGGGTACGCTCGAACAGTTCCTGCCGCTGTGCTTCAGAAGTGGCGTCGTGAACAAAGGCTATCTCCGATTCCGGCACACCCTTTGCCAGCAGCACATTTCTTATTTCATCATATACATTGAATTTCCCGGCTTTGGGAGTGCCAACATCACAAAAGACAAGCTGCGTGGAAGCAGAGGCGGCGGTGTCCTTCCAAACCTGATAAACATCCTCAATGCAGACACTCAACTTACTTCCTGTACCATCCGCATCCGGTCGAATCAGGCGCGGGTCAATCGCCATCAGGCGGGCCTCACCGGTCAGCTTCAGCATATTATCTTCTTCCGGCTTCACTCGGCCGGTTCGGATTGCTTCCGCCCGCAGAATAAAATCGGCCATGATCGCCTGCTGTGCGGGTGTGGCTTCCACCGAAACAATCTCCGCTTTACCAGTGCGAACAGCCGGGAGTCCGGGAATATCCAACATATCCGCTGTTTTGATGTCAGCGACCTCACGAAAGACAGCCATCAGTTCAGGGAGATTGTAGAAACGGACGAAGCGATCACGCATCCGATAGCCGCCGCCCTCCGGCTTCAATTCCAGCACAGAGGCTTTCTTTGCAAAATGGGCGATCCAGGTATCGAAGTAGGACCAGCCGAAGCGTTCCAACTCCTGCGGCTGCAAATACCGCTGCATGACGAACAGTTCGGAAATCGAGTTACTGATTGGCGTTCCGGTCGCAAATACTACACCGCGCCCCTGATTCGTTTCCTGTAAATACTGGCATTTGAGCAGCATATCAAAAGCGCGTTGACTGCTTGAGGTTGTAATACCAGCCACATTCCGCAGCTTCGTAAAGACAAAGCAGTTTTTGAAAAAGTGCGCCTCGTCCACCATCATCATATCTACGCCGAGCTGCTCAAAGGTCAGCAGATCGTCTTTCTTTTCCTCGGCAGACAGCTTTTTCAGCCGCTCATCCAGATTTTTGCGGAAAATGACCATCTGCTTGACAGACCAATTCTCGCCGTTTTCGCTCTTGATTTCATGGATTGCATTTTCAATATCGTTGATCTGCCGTTCCAGCATAGCAATCTGCCGCTCTGTGGAGATTGGGATTTTCTCAAATTGGCTGTGCGCCAGAATCACTGCGTCATATTCTCCGGTGGCGATTTTAGAAATGTAGCGGTTGCGGTTTTTGGGAGTAAAATCCTCTGCGGTGGATACCAAAAGGTTCGCATTGGGGAAAAAGCGGTAGAACTCTGTTGCCCACTGGCCCACCAGGGGATTGGGAACCACAAACACCGCCTTGTGGATCGCTCCCAGGTTCTTGAGGTACATCCCGGCGGCAATTAAAGCAGCGGTCTTTCCGGCGCCTACCTCATGTGCGGCAAGCCCCGTCCCGGTATAGATGACACGGGCAGCAAAATCAAGCTGGTGCTTCCGCAGTTTCATCTCCGTGTTCATGCCGGGAAATACGAGATGGCTCCCATCAAACTCACGGGGGCGAACTGTGTTGAAGGTTTCATTGTAGATACGCAGAAGCCTATCCCGGCGCTCCGGTTCTTTCCAAACCCAGGACGCAAATGCTTCCTGAATCTGTTGCTGCTTGGCACGGGCAATCATGGTTTCCTGTGCGTTGACTACATATTTAACCGACTTGTTGCCCTTTTCATTGATGTATTCCTGCCGGTCACGGACAGTAGTGGACTGCATATTAAGGCAATCCTCAAAAATCTCATAAGCATTTTTCCGCTTGGTTCCGAAAGTCTGGTTGACCATTACGGAATCCGGTTCCGCATTTTTATTGGTGACACGCCAGGTCGTGGTATAGGAGAAATACTCAATGTCAATGCGGTGCCGGTTGTCGCCGCCCTCGATGACCTTTTCATATCCGCTGGTCTGGAAGGTTTCATACATGAATTGGCGGTAATACTCAATGGGAACCCAGATGGCACCCATATTCACTTCGATGTCGGCAGGAGTCAGTGGCTCCGGCTGTACTTCCTCCAAAGCCTCTACATTCCGGGCAAAGAGTTCCGGTTCTTCCGCTGCCTTCTGACGTGCGTAGAGCAGTTTATCCCGCACATGACCACTGAGATATTCTTCTGCAAGTTCCCATCCTTCCAGCGGATTACCGTAGTATTTCTGGGGATTGAGATAGATGCGAGTATCCAGCTCTTGCACCAACTCCTGTGGGGCTTTTCCTGTCAGGAAGGACATATAGGGCAGATCCACCCGCAGCTTGTGATTCAGGCAGATTTGAAGGGCGTCCTCGGCGGTGTCTGCATGGTTGACCTGACGGAAAGGACGGATGGTGGCTTTGGTGAAGATCGCTGATTTATCCCAACCGGTCTTGTCTTTCCGCTCATCCTCGATAGAGCGCAGCAAGGGGAATTGGTCATCATCAGAAAAAGCGAGGATGTTTCCTTTGCTGTTGATGGCTCCATACTTTGCAACGAAGCGGTCATATACCTGATTGAGTGTGTCCTGTACTTTCTGGAGATCAACCGGGTCATACTCATGGGACTGGATGTTGATAACCTCCAGCAGCGCAGTACGGATTTCGCACAATCCCTTGATTCTTTCGGCCTTCATGCCGGTGTAAGGTTGCGGGATCAGCTTATCTTTTTCACAGAAGAAGATCTCGCCATTCCGCACAACATAGGTGAAGTTTTTGGTTCCGGCCGGAGCGTCCTCATACTCTGTATTGCTTTCTTCCGGTTCGTCTGCCTCAATTTCTTCATCTGGCTCTGCTGTGAAACGGGCGTACAGGGAGTCAACCGCTTGGGTAAGATGCTGGTTCAGGTCAAAATCTTCCGGGGCAACACAGGCCGTCCCATCTTCGTTGCCGTACATATTCCGGCTGCTCACCATCTCGCCCATGAGCATTTCGGGATTATCTTTGAAATAGCGGTTATAGGCGATCCATTTACTGCGGTCCAGGTCAGTTTCAATCCAGGACGGAAGATTCGCGCGATCAAGTTCTATGGGCTGCACTCTCTTTTTCAAGAAAACAACATCCGCTGTTACATCGGTTCCCGCCAAAGCCTTGAACGCTGTGTTGGGTAGGCGAATGGCGCCGATGAACTCTGCCCGCCGTGCGATATATTCCCGAAGGCTCTCGTCCTTGCGATCCATAATTCCTTTGCTGGTGATAAAGGCAATGATACCGCCCGGTTTTGCAAGGTCCAGGGACTTGATGAAGAAATAGTCATGGATGTACGGGTTCAGGTCATTGTAGCGCCGGTCATAGATTTTCACGGAGTTGAACGGGATATTGCCCAGAATCACATCAAAGCTGTTGTCCTCAAATTTGGTGGCTTCATATCCCATGATGGAAATATCCGCATCAGGATAAAGCTGCTTTGCGATTCTGCCGGTGATGGAATCCAACTCTACGCCAAACAGCTTGCTCCCTTGAAACTGCTCCGGCAGCACAGAATAGAAGTTGCCGGTTCCCATACCGGGGTCCAGGATTTTTCGGTCAGGGCCGCCCTCGAAGCCAAACCGTTCCAGGGCGCGGTAAATGTGCCGGATCAGGTCAGGCTCGGTGTAGTAGGCTGTGATGGTGGAGTTCATGGCCGCTTTGTATTCCACATCAGTCAGCAGGGATTTCAATTCCTGATATTCGTTCTCCCAACCAGAGGCCGTACTGGAGAAAGCGTTGGCAAGCCCGCCCCATCCGACATAGCGGGCAAGGATGATTTGTTCTTCTGGTGTCGCTGTCCGCTTTTCCAGTTCAATCTGCTTGAGCAGCTTGATCGCCATGACATTGTTTTTATATTTGGTCTTTGCTCCACTTGGATACAGGTCATAGTCCTCGGAAAAACGGAAGTTGTGTGCGGCGACCTGCGGCGCCGCAGGCGGCTCACGAAGGGGCGCCAGATCAGTGGGGGTGGCTTCATCCATAACAGCGGGCGCCTCTGCTGCTGTACCATCGCCCATTCGTACAAAGGCGCGAATGGGGCGCAGTTCTTCCAGCTCTTTTTCCAGCCGGTATTGCGTGTCCTCCAGATCGTCCATGTCGGCAGCTTCTTGGGGGGAGAGAATAGCCCCACCGTCCAGGCGCCGCACATAAGCGTCAAATTCCCGCGTAATATCTTCAAGGTCATTTTGTACCCGGAGATAGTCGGGATTGGGCTGTTCATCCACCACGGCTTGGTACAGGGCCGAGCCATCCTCGGTCAAATACCCCCATACAATTTCCTCATTGGGATATTGCCCTTGCAGATAGCGGAGCATCTGGGTTGCGATACCTTGGCGGCGGTAGTCCTCCAAGACTTCAATCATGCTGATATGGGGCCGCCCCTCAAAAATGCTGTACCGGATGGTTCCAACCGTCAGCTCACCTCGGACTGCCTGCATCAGCATATCAATCTGCCCATGATGGGCGTCCAGGGCTTCGTCTAAAATCTGTGTTTCCTCTGCTTCATCGTGTTCCCAGGGAGCCATACGGGTTTCATAATCGTCAATTATTTCTTTGGTTATCCCTTCCGGCTTTTCCGGGAGCAGATCATACAGCTCTCGCATTTTAGCTATCTGTGCATGGATGCTACCCGCCCACAAATGCTTTTCGTGCTGATGGCCTTCACTTAGAAAATACTCGCAGTCCGCTTTAAGGCGCCCTAAAAGGCCATATTCAAAACTGTAATCATACGGTTCTGTTTCTCCCTCAAGCGGCTCATCGGTTTCCGGCTCCGGCAGACTGACAACAGGGGTTTCCAGATAGCGGCCTTCATCCACCAGGCGTTGCACGACACCGGCAGCCCGCGCCCAGGACAACTTTGTTTCCTGTGTTTCGCCCTGCTCATCCTGCCATTCGATAGTGACACCTTCACTATTGAACATGGCGTATTTCACGCCCATTTCATCACCGGAGAACCCTTCATATCCATATAGCTTTTTTAGGAAAGTAGTAAATTCTGATCCGGTGGGGTGGGTCTGAGCAAACTCGTAGATTTGTTCTTTTTTTCCTGCGGTAAGTGGGCCTCTTTGCATGACACGCTCAACAAGCAGATCTTCCGTACTCTTTTCCAAGGACAGAAGGGAGAGCTGCTCCGGCTGTTCTTCTTCCACGACCGGAACAGCTTCGGCAGCCGGGCGCAAATCCACATCGACTTCTTCATCGTTGACCATCATAGAGGCCCGCACCGGCTCATAGCCTTGGCTGCGGATATTGTTCAGCCAGGTGGCAAAGAAACTGTTGAACCCGTTGATTGCTTTCTCGTATGCGGGGTCGTCGGGATCAGCCTCGTTATATACACCAATGCCGCTGTTCTCATAACTGAAAGCCCGAAGTGTCCCAGCCTCTTTGTCGATTTGGAAGTCCATATAAGGGTCATACATCCGGTCGCCGTTCTGCATATAGTAATGCTCCATGCAGTAATGGGAACCGTATTTATGGTGAATGACCAGAGGATAGTAGGCTTCTCCGGCCTCCAGCCGCAGATACTCATATTGACCGGACACAATCTCCGGGAACAACTCTTGAAAGCGGCGGAAATTCTTGTGCGCCGTCGTGTTTTCTTTGACGGGCGGCGGTGTAGGCTGCTCCGCTGTATCTGTGGGGAGAGCCGTTTCGGGGGCCTCCACAACAACAGGGGAATTTTCGTCAGGAACGGATGCAGGCTCGTCACCGGCTGCTGGCGTGTCGTTTTCCATTTGAACAATCGCCTGCGGCTTGACCGGTTCCACTACGGTTTCTCCGGCTTCATAGGCAACAGCATCCAGAACATAATCAAAATCCGCTTCTCCAATGGTCATTTGCCGGTGAGGACCGCCCATTTCATCAACTTCATCAGGGATGTTATAATCCCCGATGGGGTCAGGTTGCTCCTCTACAACAGGATTGGGATAGTCGCCATCCTCGATCATGGCATCCAGTAAAAACGCCAGCCCGTTCCAGGGAATGTAGGTATAGCCTTCATCAAAGAAAAATGAAATGCCATCTTCACCATGCAACCGGGTACGATAGAGAAAATCGCCCTGATATTCACGGTCGTCATAGGGAGTAAAGAGAGCCGCAATCTGCCGCCCTTTGTCTGACCAGTCAGGATTGAGCGGCGGTTCTGACAATACGCTGCGAACCGCGCTGTGCAGCTCTGGGGGGTATAGATTGGTGCTGGTCAGGATGTACTCATAATTGCGCCGGACTTCTGCATCGGTAAAATGGCGTGTCGGTTGTTCCGCAGGAACAGAAAAAGAGCCGTCCTTTTCAGACGGCTCTCCCACAGGTGCGGCGCTCGGCGCCACTTCTGTATTTGGCTGTTCTTCGGTCAGCGGGGAATCAGGACTACGCTCTGGAGTACGGTTTCCTCCGCCATCAGTTTCAGACTGTTCAGGTGTCGCGTCCGCTCCATGATGTCCTCGGTCTGCGGAAGCGGCTCCTGCTGGAGCATTTGCTGCGTCAGGGCTTCGATCTTCTCGGTCGCCTCGTCCTGTACCCGGTGCATGATCTCCATCAGACTGCCATCCATTTTCAAAGTCGTAAATCGCTCCCGGTGATTCTCTCTGAGGTATTCCAGGGCCATCCGGCCGTACCTGCCCAGAGGTTGATCTGCTTCGCTGCTGTTGGAGATTTGCAGATCGGGAAGCATCATCCCGTCCTGCTCCCTGTATTTCAGATTGATATTCGGTTTGCTCATGTTGTGCCATCCTTTCACGATTGATAATCTTGATGTTCCGTTCTACTTCTAACAGGATACCTTTGGAAAGGGCGGTTACTGCCGTACCCAGATGTGCAACCAGCGGGAGTGTATTAAAATGGCTGACCGTCGCCATGCCGTCACTCAACTGGATTTCTTCATCCGGCAGGTGACACTTTTTGCCGATGAAATAAGAAATGCTGTCGGTCAAAAGCTGGATGTATTGGGCTTCAAAACCACCGGCCGGGATCTCGGTGAACAAATGGCCTTTGGTTTCCTGCTTGAGTTCCTGCAAAAAGTGGTTGTAATTCTCTGCGACAGATTCGCTTGCCATCGCATACAGCGCTTGGGAAAAATCCTGCTTGGGGAAACCGTGTGCATACGACAGGCGCTCGGTCAGGGCCTTTTTCATTTCATCGGAAAGCTGCCAGTCCGTAGGATGAATCTCTTTGCCAGTAGTTTGGCTTACATCAAAGAGATAGTCAAGAGTGAGTTTGGCATTCCGGTAGACGCAAACGGCTACGCCCTTTGCACGGGGAATCAAATTTCTGCCTATGGCTGCCCATTGCTTTCGTGTTGCCAGAATCGAAACATCCTCGTCCTGTGCGTACACAAGAAGTATGTTGTCAAAACTGTGCTTATGGAACTGCGATGCAAATGCCAGATAATCCCGCCAGTTGTGTTCATTTCGGACAATATAGGGAGCCATGACTTCATATATCGTCCGCAGGCGTTCATCATTTCTCAACGGTATCTGACCTCCTTCCTGTATTGGTGATTATGGCCGGTTATCCGGCCTCTTGCTCGGATTCCTGTTCTTTCTGAGCAAAGTAGAGGGCAAGTGCCTCGTCCACAATACTGTCGAACTCTTTCTGGCTGATGCTGACGGTAAAGTATTTCTTGTAAATCGCCGGTTTGACCTTGAACGCCGTAGCCGTGGATTTCTTGGGTTTCCGGTTAAACTCGCCGGACAAAATCTGTTCGGTACGCTCCGGGGTTAGCTTTCCGGTATATTCCCGCAGCAGGACAACCTTTCCCTCATTGACCTTGTACTCGCTTCCCGAAAGCACATCGTCAACCATCTGCTGTTCCTGTTCAGTCAGATAGGAAAGCTGCACGGCCGCCGCAATCGAAAATTCTCCATTGTCAATTCTGATTTTCAGGGCGTCCGACAGTTCGTTGATGCGGAGATAAGTTGCAACAGAACGACCTGTAAGGTCATATTCCGCTCCCAAAGCATCCCTGCTTTTTATCCTGTGGAAGTCACTTCCACCAGTCCTGTTTCCCTTGATTTCATCAGGGTTTTCCAGCCTTTTCAGTTCCTTAATAATATCGTTCCGGCGTCCCTGACAGACCATCTTGGAATAGCGCAGAGCCAGTACCGCTGCTTTTTCAGAGGGCAGCATTTCGGAGAAAGAGCGTTGCAGGACATTGGTTTCGATCACATAAATCCAAGCATCCTCATCGGAGAGATTTTCCTTGACGATACAGGGAAGTTCGCGGTTTGCAATAATAGCGGCTCTCTGCCGGTGTCTGCCTGCCAGCATCTCATATTCAAATCCATTCTCATCTGGCTCAATCTTTCTGACAAAAGCAGGCACCAAAACACCATGTTGTGAAACACTGTCCACCAAATCATCAAATCGTTCTCCACCGTATTCTCGGAATGGAGACCCTCGAAAACTGCGAATGATTTGTGGTGGAAGCATCTGTATTTCATTACTCGCATCACATACAGACTGATTCGACGCTTTAGACTCATTTTTTGAAGATGAAGTTTCAGTCACACCCAGAAGATCATCAATGGATCTGATACGAGGCTTAAGTGGAGGCATATTCCAACACCTCCTTTGCAAGTTCCAGATAGGCAAGAGAGGCTGGGTTGGCCTGCTCCAGCTCCATGACGCTCATTCCATAGCTGTTTGCGTCTCCCACTTTGACTGTATACGGAATCTGACAGTTGAAGATAGGGAGCGATTGAAACGCCTTTGCAACCTGACCGTATGTGCGACGGTATAGATTCGTCCGTTTGTTGCATTTGGTGAACAGGATACCTCCAATATCAATCCTGGGATTTAATTTCTGCTTAATTTTTTTGATGGTATCCATCAACGCCTGCAAACCAGTCAGCGCAAACAGTTCCGGATCAATCGGGATGATTACCTCGTCGGCGGCCGTTAAAGCATTTATTGTCAACGAACCCAGAGATGGATTTGTGTCTACGATTATGTAATCATAGGACATCCGCAGAGGTGCGAGCAGAGTAGCTAGGTACCCGTTGCTATCCGGCGTCATCAGCAGATTTGCCTCTGCAACGGTGAGATAGCGACTGGAAGGGATCAAGTCCACAGAGTCAATTTTTTGGATGAACTCGTTGGTATCCGGCAGAGATTCGTCCAGGAGCAGATTGGTGATAAGCGTCCCGGTATTATAGGGTGCCTGGGTCGGCAGGACACCGAAGCTGGTGGTAAGGTTATACTGGGGGTCAAAGTCAACTACCAAGACCTTCTTGCCCATCTCGGCCAGCGCATAGGACAGATTTCGGACCGTGCTGGTCTTGGCTACCCCACCTTTCTGGTTGGCTACAACAATTATTTTGCCGCTTTCCATGATAGAAAACCTCCTATATTTTCGTGGAATTTTTGTGATTTCAAGCGTTTGTTCAAATATGCGTCACTGGCCATAAAGTTGATCAGATTGACCTTCGGGATGATAAATGCCGGACCATGTGAAAGAGCTTTTAGCTTTTTCGTTCTGATCCATTTTGCGACCGTAGATGCCGTGGCGCCTGTTAATTCCGCGGCCTCTCTCGTGGAAACTATGTCGGGAATGTCCCGGAAACTCTCTATGTAGTATTTTCTCAGTTCCTCCGTTGTCACAGATTCGGGAAGCAGGGGCTTGACTGCGTATGTCCCGCTATATGAGCCGGGGGGAAGTTTGTATTTTTCGGGGTGGATTTCCCTGCGCTCAAGGTAGCGAACAATGTCTTTCATCTTAATGGTGTAATTCCGGGTCTTTTTCCCACTCTGTACGCAGGGAACCAGACCGGATTGCAGCAGATAACGAGCTGTGCGTTTGCTGATATGACAGATGATGCGGAATTGCTCTTTTTGGACTGTTTCTGGGTACTGATTCAGCAAATAGCGATACTTGGATACCTGTGCCACATCACTCGCCTCCTTTTTCCTGCCACAGACGCTCAAATGTATCCATCAATTCTTTTTGGAGAGGGGTCTTTCGGCGGATACGGCGGTAATATGGGCTTATCAGAAAGTCCAGCATAAAATCCTTTGGGACGGTGTACTGCTTTCCAGGCTGGAAAGCCTTCAGAATCCCTGTGCTGATCCACCGCACGATTGCCGAGGACGAAAAGCCTGTAATCTGCTGAATATCCTTTACGGAAAGCAGGTCTGAGTAGGGAGAGAGATGTTCGTCATAGAATGTTCTCATAGCACAGATATAGGGACTGTCTGCTTCCTGTCTGCACTCACGCCGATAGAGATAGGCAAGAATGTCCGTCAGCTTGATTTTGTGGCTACGGATCAGGTGGTTTTGCTCAATGGTGTAGGGAATCTCACCTTGTTGCTCCAAATTGTAGGCGGTCTTGGGACAGATGCGGCAGATCTCGCATAGTTCCCGTTGCGTTACATAGGCGGGATACTTTGCGGCAATGTCGGGGTAATACTTCGTCAAATCCATGTGTAGCACTCACTTTCTTGTTCATCTGTCATTGGTAGGTGAGGTACTTCACTGGTGCGTAAAATGTTGACTTTTGAAATGAGTTCAAATAAAATCAAGTTGTCCAATCAAAACGGTGATTTGCGTTTTCGTGAAATGGTATGGGTGTGAATACCCCCAATCTGGCGTGCAGTTCTATCCTTGTTCTATCCTCCGGTCATAATTCGGGGCAAAAACGGGAAGAACTCGGAAAACCCGGTGGGTTCAAATAAAAGCGAAAAACGGAAGCCAAAATCCGCAGTATACCGCAGCTTTTGGGCTTCCGTTGTGTACTTCCATCTTCGCTTAATTTCCACCAAAAGTCACAAGGGGGAAATGACTCGAAATCGTTTTGTCTAGAGATAGGCACGTGGGTTCGAATCCCACCGTCTCCGCCAGGCTGAGCCTGGACGCAATTCGCGTTCCAGGCTCTTTTTCTTTTGTCTTGCCGCTCGCGTCTATGGTGGGTATCTTTTGGGTCAACACTTCCCATCCAATCCGCGCACCTCACCAAAGTGGGGTGCGTTTTTTTGTTGTCCCGCACACCTTTGCGGGGACAGCCGGACCGGATTGACAAAAGGGGGAAAGGTCTGCTATGATAGCCGCAAAGCCCTTTTTGGCTGATGGGAAACAGGAGGGAAAGAATATGGAGCGGACAAACAAGCTGTGGATTTTGGATTCCACCCTGCGCGACGGGGCGCAGGGAGAAAACATTTCCTTTTCGGTGCAGGACAAGCTGCGGATTGTGTCGGCGCTGGACCAGCTGGGCATCGACTATATCGAGGCGGGCAATCCGGCGTCCAATCCAAAGGACCTGGAATTTTTTGAGCGGGTGAGGGCGCTGACGCTCCGCCATGCAAGGCTGGCGGCCTTCGGCAGCACCAGACGCAAGGACGAGCGCGCCGAGGACAGCGAGGGCCTGCGCGCCCTGCTGCAGGCAAACACCCCCGCCGTCTGCATCTTTGGCAAGAGCTGGGACTTTCACGTCACCCACATCCTGCACACGACGCTGGAGGAGAACCTGCGGATGATCGAGCAGAGCGTCGCCTTTCTCAAGGCAAACGGCCGGGAGGTCATCTTTGACGCGGAGCACTTTTTCGACGGCTATGCCTGGAACCCCTCGTACGCGCTGGCATCGCTGGACGCGGCGCAGCGGGGAGGGGCGGACTGCATCTGTCTGTGTGAGACAAACGGCGGCGCCTTTCCCGATCAGGTGGCTCAGGTGACGGCGGAGGTGGTGCAGCGGCTCAAGGCGCCGGTGGGCATCCACACCCACAACGACGGCGGGATGGCGGTGGCCAACAGCATCGTGGCGGTGCAGGCGGGCGCAAGCTGGGTGCAGGGGACGCTGATCGGCTTTGGGGAGCGGTGCGGCAACGCCAACCTCTCCACCGTCATTGCAAACCTTCAGCTCAAGAGAGGCTACACCTGCATCCCGGCGGAGAATCTGGAAAAGCTGACCCGCACCTGCCGGGCCGTCTCGGAAATTTCCAATGTGGCCCTTGCCGAGAACATGCCCTATGTGGGCAAGAGCGCCTTTGCGCACAAGGGCGGGATGCACATCGACGGAGTGAACAAGGCTTCCTCCTCCTTTGAACACATCAATCCGGAGAGCGTGGGAAACAGCCGCCGGTTTTTGATCTCCGAGGTGGCGGGGCGCAGCACCCTGCTGGAGCGCATCCGGAAGATAGACCCGACGGTGCAGCGCGACGATGAGATCACCGAGAAGATCATTTGGCACCTCAAGCAGCTGGAGCACCAGGGCTATCAGTTTGAGGGGGCGGAGGCCACGCTGGAAATGCTGATCCGCCGCCAGCTGGGCCGCTATCGCCCGCACTTTGCCGTGCGGAAATTTAAGACCATCGGGGAGCAGCAGGCCGGGGAGGAAAAGGCCTCCGCCACGGCGCTGGTCAAGGTGGAGGTGGGCGGCCAGGAGGAGATCAACGCCGCCGAAGGGGACGGCCCGGTCAACGCGCTGGACTGCGCGCTGCGCAAGGCGCTGGAACGCTTTTTCCCCATTCTGCGCACCGTGCACCTGACCGACTACAAGGTTAGGGTTCTGGACAGCCGGGAGCGCACCGCTTCCAAGGTCCGCGTCCTGATTGAGTCCACCGACGGGCAGGAGAGCTGGACAACGGTGGGGGTGTCGGTCGACATCATCGAGGCCAGCCTGAACGCCCTGATCGACGCGATTGAGTATAAGCTGGTCCATTCGTCGGGGAGGGAGTGGTGAGCAGCCCGCTTTCCCCAAAAGAGTAGAAAAGCCGCGCCCTGGTTTGCAGGGTGCGGCTTTTATCTTTGAATGTTGTTTTAAAATTTTCGCCTGGAGGGCGGGTAGGGGCGCTTCTCGTCGGTCAGGCCCAGCAGATAGTCGGTGCTGGTGTGGTAAAATTGCGCCAGGCGCACCAGCACGTCCAGCGGCAGTTTGGACGCATGGCACTTGCATTGCGATTGATAGTGAAAATAGGTTATATGGAAAATTTAGAATCTGGCCAAAAGGTTTTTCATGGACACACGAAAGCGCTCCTCTTTTAAAGAGACCCATTAAAAGATGCTGTTGTTGAATTCACACAGCAAGTGAAATATAAAAAAGTTACTGAGCGCCGATAGAGAAACGGTTCTCAGTAACTTTTCCTTTGAACGGTTAAATTTGCAACAGCTTCCTGTTCTGCACGCAGCTCTTGGGGGCTGGTAGGAGGAAAAGCAGCCGAACAAAAGGTGTCCGATATACGCGGTTCAGCTATTAAAAGTATGCTTTGACCACTTGATAGAGGCCTTGATCCACTTCACAGTCCCCCATTTTTTCATAAACTGCATCGGGCCGGATCAGTGCGTTATTTGTGCCCTTGACCAGACCGAAGGGACCTTTATAATCATATAAACACCAGCTCCAACCAAATTCGTCCACCACCGAAAGCAGGTCGTCCATATAAGCCAGAGATGCCTCGTAGTGTGCCGTCACCGGTACGCCAAACTCATTCAGGAAAATGGTGGTCCCAGTTTCCTCAGAGAAGTCTGCATATCTCTGAAAGTACGTTTTCAGCCAATTCCGGTCATAGCTAGGTGCATAATCTGTTTGGGGCTGATTGTCTGTGATGCTGCCGTTCGGTTCAATGGTGAGATCTGTTACAGGAATTTGTTCCATATCCGCATCTTCTAGCTGTGTGGATTCGATCATCACTTCTCTGCCATCCGGCATCCGCAGCAATACACCACCCAGATCCAGCACACTCCCTTCCTGCTCAGAAGGGTATATTTCGATGGTCTGTGCGTCTTGCTTCAATGTCACATGCAACGCCATATCATAATTGGCATAGACAGGATTTCCATTTTCATCTACGAACACATTGACGCACTGATTTTTTCCCTCTTCCGGCAACGATTCTTCAAACAGTTCATATTCCTTTTCTCCAGCACAAAGCAGTATTTTTGCTCCAGCAGCAACGCCATTGATATAAATTTCCGCCTGTGTTCCCGCAGGAAAATCTCCTCGCAGGGTAAAGTGTCCACCGCCGTATATGTGGGAGTTGACCATGGGCAGAATCGATGGCCATTCTTCGAGCTCCCCGGAGTGAAGGGCGTTGGGCTCATAACAGTGGATGGTCTGCACAATGCCGCTTCCCACCAATCCCTCCAATGGTTCTTTGCCCCAACTGAACATATCGGAAATAATCAGTCGGTCTGGGGTGTGGGCTCGAATCACTTCTGCCAGATGCAGTGCCATTTCGCAGTAGACATCCTCCCCGATATAGTCGCAGGGCTCATTTAACAGATTGAAACTGAGCGCATTGTTTGGAATGTCTGCGTACCGCTTCGCCACCGTATCCCAGAAGGTCACAAATAAATCCATCTGCTGCTGATTTTGGAACAAGGTACTTTCTTCTTCTGTGTATGTACAGTTATGGCCATAGGTTTCACAGACTACCAGGGAGATATGTACTTTATATTGGATGCCCCAAGAGATCAGTTCATCCAGATTTTCCCAGTATTGAATTGCAGGTTGATTTACATCGGCATTGGCGAAGAAAAACTTTGTGTTGAGTGGCACGCGCAGGAAATTAAATCCCAGGTCCGACACATTTTTGACATCCTGCTCAGTAAAGCCCGGTGTGGCAAAGCCATAATTTCGATATCCATCCGGGTAATCCCCCATAGGTTCGTACTCCAAACCGTGCCAGTTTGGCAGATGATCTGCGGATGCCTCTGGCAGTTCCAGAGCCATGGCCTTGATCTCTTCTGAGATGGTATTGGTGCCCAAATCCACCGTGGAATTTTCTTCCTCTTCTTTGGATGTCTCTGGCAGTTGCTGGGTCATAGCTTCGGCCTCTTCTGAGACGGATTTAGCGTCCAGATCCGCTTGAGAATTCTCGCCATTTTCTGTGCCGCAGGCTGTTAAAGATAGTGTCATCACGAACGAAAGGAGCAAAGCAACCAAACGTCTCATAAAATACCCCCTTATAAAACAAGATTCCTCGTGTGAATAGCCATTGTTGGAATGAAGAGAGAATTATACAATGATGGAAGGATGTGTTTATTTGCTCTTTGGATTGTTGGTTAATCCAAGGAGATAGTCTACACTGGTTTGATAAAGGGAAGCAAGTTTGATTAAAACGTCGACGGGCACATTGATTGCGCCGCTTTCGTATCGGGAATAGGTTGCCTGTTTTACACAGAGGATTTTGGCGACCTCCTCCTGTGTCAGGTCATGATCTTCCCGCAGGTCTCGTATGCGCTGAAACAAATTACTCACCTCACCAGTTTATTGTAATTTATGCTTCTCACGCATATTGACAAATATACGTAACAAGTATAAAATATAACAAAGAGGTGATGAAAAATGGGCGAGAATCAGGAAAAAATTGAAACCTTAGAGCAATCAAAACAGGCGGAACAGGACCCCGCCTCGGAGCAAAGCAGGGAAGGGCAGCACCCCGAACAGCCAGCCCCCTCCAAAGAAAAGGAGCAGCAGGATGAGCCGCCCATCACCGAGGAGGAAGAGGAACTGGCGCTCGAGCTGGAGCGCTTCAGCACGATGTACTCCACAATGGCAAAGATGACAATCAAGATGAACGATCGCCTGGGCTTGCTGCTCGCGACCTGTGAGGAGGTTTTTCTCCAGGAGGACCCGCCGCAGTACAGGGCGGCGTACATCCTGCTCAAACATCTCCTGCAGGACTCCCGGAAAACGCTGCAAAAAACGCTGGCCGACTGCGAGGAAATTTATATCCGGGACTATCCGCCCGAAGTAAGAGAGAAGGTCAAGCTCATCAGAAAGAACATGAACATTTACTGGTAAACGCCGACGGATTCATTCCACACTTTTTGGATAAGAAAATCAAAAGCCCCGCTGCTTTTTAGCAGCGGGGCTTTTGGCTTATTGTATCCGAACGGAACAACAAAGTTTATCTAGGATATTTGATCGCAGCCTGTGCAGCAGCAAGGCGGGCAATCGGTACGCGGAACGGAGAGCAGGAGACATAGGTCAGGCCTGTCTTGTGGCAGAACTCGATGGTGGACGGGTCGCCGCCGTGCTCACCGCAGATGCCCAGCTTGATGTCCGGACGGGTCTGCTTGCCCAGGTCGCAAGCCATCTTGACCAGCTTGCCTACGCCGTTCTGGTCGAGTTTTGCGAATGGGTCGAACTCGTAGATCTTCTTGTCGTAGTAGTAGTTGAGGAATTTGCCGGCATCGTCACGGCTGAAGCCAAAGGTCATCTGGGTCAGGTCGTTGGTGCCGAAGGAGAAGAACTCCGCTTCCTGCGCAATCTCGTCTGCGGTGACGGCCGCGCGCGGGATCTCGATCATGGTACCAACTTTGTAGTGGATCTGAACGCCCTCTTTGGCGATGATCTCGTCGGCAACCTTGGTGACGATGGATTTAACGTAAGCCAGCTCCTTGACCTCGCCGACCAGCGGGATCATGATTTCCGGAACAACGTCCCAATCAGGATGCTTGCGGCTTACATTGATGGCTGCACGGATGACAGCGGTGGTCTGCATCTCGGCGATCTCCGGATAGGAAACAGCCAGACGGCAGCCGCGGTGACCCATCATCGGGTTAAACTCATGCAGCGAGTCGATGACGTTGTGGATTTCCTCGACGGAAATGTTCATGTCCTCGGAGAGCTCTTTGATTTCTTCCTCGGTGTGCGGAACAAACTCGTGGAGCGGCGGATCCAGGAAGCGGATGGTGACCGGCAGGCCCTGCATTGCCTCGTAGATCGCCTCGAAGTCGCCCTGCTGCATCGGGAGCAGTTTATCCAGTGCAACGCGTCTCTGCTCCTCGGTCTTGGAGAGGATCATCTCGCGCATCGCTTTGATTCTGGTGCCCTCGAAGAACATATGCTCGGTGCGGCACAGACCGATGCCCTGCGCGCCAAAGGCCAGAGCCTGGGCAGCGTCTCTTGGGGTGTCGGCGTTGGTGCGTACCTGCAGCTGTCTTGCCTCGTCGGCCCAGGCCATCAGACGGCCAAAGTCGCCGGAAACGGAAGCGGCTACGGTCGGGATTGCTTCGCCGTAAATCTTGCCGGTGGAGCCGTCCAGAGAGATGTAGTCGCCGCGGCAGATCTTCTTGCCGCCCAGCTCAAAGTAGCCCTCTGCGTCGTGCATCACGATGTCGCCGCAGCCGGATACGCAGCAGGTGCCCATGCCGCGCGCAACAACCGCCGCGTGGGAGGTCATGCCGCCGCGAACGGTCAGGATGCCCTGTGCGTGGTTCATGCCCTCGATATCTTCAGGGGAGGTTTCCAGACGGACCAGAACAACCTTCTCGCCCTTCTTGCCTTCCTCGGTGGCTTCCTCAGCGGTGAAGACAACCTTGCCGCAGGCAGCGCCAGGGGAAGCAGCCAGACCGGTGCCGATCTCTTTTGCGTTCTTGAGCGCCTCTGCGTCAAACTGTGGGTGCAGCAGCGCGTCAAGCTGTTTTGGATCGACCATGCAGACGGCCTCTTCCTTGGAGATCATGCCCTCGTCCACCAGGTCGCAGGCGATCTTGATGGCAGCGGTAGCGGTTCTCTTGCCGTTTCTGGTCTGCAGCATGTAGAGCTTGCCGTTTTCGATGGTGAACTCCATATCCTGCATGTCTCTGTAGTGTTTCTCCAGGCGGTGAGCGACGTCGTTGAACTGCTCATAAACCTCTGGCATAATGGTTTTCAGCTCGTCGATCTTCTGTGGGGTACGAACGCCGGCTACAACGTCCTCGCCCTGTGCATTGACCAGGAACTCGCCGAACAGCTTGTTCTCGCCGGTGGCAGGGTTGCGGGTGAAGGCTACGCCGGTACCGGAGGTGTTGCCGGTGTTGCCGAATACCATGGTCTGAACGTTGACCGCAGTGCCCCAGGAGGACGGGATGTCGTTCATTCTTCTGTAGTAGATCGCGCGCGGGTTATCCCAGGAGCGGAATACGGCCTTGACCGCGCCCATCAGCTGCTCTTTTGGATCCTGTGGGAAGTCGGAGCCGATCTGCTCCTTGTAGTAGGCTTTAAATTTCTTGACCATTTCTTTGAGGTCGTTGGCATCCAGCTCGGTGTCGAGCTTGACGCCCTTAGCGGCCTTCATCTCGTCGATGATGATTTCGAAGTTGTGCTTTGGAACTTCCATAACAACGTCGGAGTACATCTGGATGAAGCGGCGGTAGGAGTCATAAGCAAAGCGCTCGTTGTTGGTCATCTTGGCAAAGCCTTCGACAACCTGATCGTTGAGGCCCAGGTTCAGGATGGTGTCCATCATGCCCGGCATGGAAGCTCTGGCGCCGGAACGAACCGAAACCAGCAGCGGGTTGTGCTCGTCGCCAAACTTTTTGCCGGTCAGCTCCTCCAGCTTAGCCAGATACTCAAAGATCTGCGCCTCGATTTCAGGGCTGATCTGCTTGCCGTCCTCATAGTACTGGGTGCAGGCCTCAGTGGTGACGGTGAAGCCCTGCGGAACCGGCATGCCCAGAACGGTCATCTCAGCAAGGTTGGCACCCTTGCCGCCGAGCAGCTCACGCATCTTGGCGTTGCCCTCGGAGAAAGCATAAACAAATTTCTTGCTCAACGTAAAAACCTCCCGAATGAAATTTGGAAAAGGTGGATTGGCAGGGAAGGGATTTTTCCCGATTTCTTCCCCGCACAAAAGGAATTGTAAAAAAACCAATACAACCTTCTTACATATTATACCAAAACCGAACCGACAATACCAGTCCCCGCTTTATAAATTTTCCATAAAAATTTGTGATGGGTTTTCATGAACAGCAGTGGCTTTTTTCTATCTTTTTGATGCTGAAGGACAATAAAATTGACAATTTATTATCAATAAAGCCAAAGCACAGTCAAAGTGTACAAACCGTCAAATGTAATTTTGCGCAAATTTATCTCAGCCGATGGAAATGCGCCAGCGCCTTGAATTTTGTGGTAGTAAATTTTATAATATAAGGGAAAAGGGGAGAGCGCACATCAAACCGAAATGGGAGTGATCAGTCATGCGAGCAACCAGCGCAATCATCCTGGCGGCCGGACAGGGAACCAGGATGAAGTCCAAATATCCAAAGGTAATGGCGGAGGTCTTGTTTAAGCCGATGATCAACTGGGTCACCGACTGGTGCCTGAAGGCGGGGATCGAAAAGATCTGCGTCGTGGTGGGCAGCGGGGCGGACCAGGTGCGCGCGGCGCTGCCGCAGCAGTGCGTCACCGTCGAGCAGACCGAGCGCCTGGGCACCGGCCACGCGGTGATGATGGCAAAAGAATTTATCCGGGAGCACCCCGGCGACGTGGTGGTCCTAAACGGCGACGCGCCGTTTGTCAGCGACCAGGTAATTGGCAGCGCGCTGGAGCGCCACCGCCAGAGCGGCGCGCAGGTGACCGTCGTCACCGCCAGGCTGCATGACCCGTCCGGCTACGGCAGAGTCCTGCGGGAGAACGGCCGCGTCACCGGCATTGTGGAGGACCGCGACGCCACCGGCGAGCAAAAGCAGATCGCCGAGGTCAACTCCGGCGCCTACTGCTTTGAGAGCGGCTTTCTGCTGGAGGCCCTCGAGCAGCTGACCTGCCGCAACAGCCAAGGCGAATACTACCTGACCGACACCGTCCAGGTGGCCTTCCGGCAGGGAAAAAAGGTGGAAGCCTGCCTGTGCGAGGACGAGAAGCTGGTGCTGGGCGCCAATGACAGGGCCGGATTGTTAAAACTAAATGAAATCGCGAACAAAATTGTGGTTGACAGACTTTTGGAAGATGGTGTAAACTTCTATTGTACGGATGGTGTGGTCATCTCTCCGGACGCTGTGGTCGGCAGGGACACCACCATCGCTCCCGGCACCCAGCTGAGAGGCCATGTGGTCATCGGCGAGGACTGCGTGATCGGCCCGAACACCATCATCGAAAACAGCCGCATCGGGGACGGATGCCAGATCCATTCCTCCCTGATCGAGCAGTCGCAGGTGGGCAGCGGCGTGCGCATCGGCCCCAACAGCCACCTGCGCCCGAACAGCGTGCTGGCCGACCGGGTCAAGATCGGCAACTTTGTCGAGATCAAAAATTCCACCCTGGGACAAAAGACCAGCGTGGCGCACCTGACCTACATCGGCGACTCCGACTTTGGGGAAAATATCAACGTAGGCTGCGGCGTGGTGACGGTCAACTACAACGGCTACCGCAAGTTCCGCAGTACCGTCGGCGACAACGCCTTCATCGGCTGCAACACAAACCTGGTTTCCCCGGTTCAGGTTGGGGAAAACGCCTACATCGCGGCGGGCTCCACCATCACCGACGACGTGCCGGCAGGCGACCTTGCCATCGCCCGGGCCCGCCAGGTGGAAAAGGCAGGCTGGGTGGAAGGCTACCGGGCAAAGGAGCTTGCGCTCAAAGAAAAGGAAAAGAACGAAAAGAAGTAAAGGTTGTATCATACAGCCGAAGGCTCCGCCAGGGGCGGACGGCTGTTTAACGGCAAAAGCCGGATATTCTTTAGAGGGTCTAAAGAGGAAAGAGGGGCGCGCGCAGCGCAACCTGCCGCGCCTTAAAGAAGGTGGGCGGAGAAATCTGCCGAAGAAAAGTAAGGGGAGTCAGAAAAGAAATGAATTTGCATGGTAAGGACATCAAGATCTTCACCGCCAATTCCAATCCGAAGGTAGCGGCGGAGATTGCGGCCTGTCTGGGCCTTCCGGTCGGAAAAAGCGAGGTAAAGACATTCTCGGACGGCGAGATTGCGGTCTCCATCCAGGAGTCGGTGCGCGGCTCGGATGTGTTTGTGGTACAGTCCACCTGCACACCGGTCAACAACAACCTCATGGAACTGCTGATTATGATCGACGCCTTCAAGCGCGCTTCTGCGGGACGCATCACTGCGGTTATCCCGTACTTTGGCTATGCGCGCCAGGACAGAAAGGCCAAGGCCAGAGACCCGATCTCCGCGAAACTGGTGGCGGACCTGATTACCGCCGCTGGCGCAGACCGCGTACTGACCATGGACCTGCACGCCGCTCAGATCCAGGGCTTCTTTGATATTCCGGTTGACCACCTGCTGGGCGTGCCGATTCTGCTGCCGCACTTCATCGACAAGATCGGCGCGGAGCAGGGCAACTACACCGTTGTTTCCCCGGACCTGGGTTCGGTCACCAGAGCCAGAAAGTTTGCCGAGCGCTGCGACGTGCCGCTGGCCATCATCGATAAGAGAAGACCGAAGGCCAACGTCAGCGAGGTCATGAACATCATCGGTGACGTCCGCGACAGAAAGGTCATCATCGTCGACGACATGATCGACACCGCGGGCACCCTGTGCAACGCCGCCAACGCCCTGGTTGAGATCGGCGGCGCCACCGAAGTTATCGCCTGCGCCACCCACGGAGTCCTCTCCGGCCCGGCCATCGAGCGCATCGAAAAGAGCGCCCTGAAAGAGGTCGTCATCCTCGACACCATCCCGCTGCCGGAAAACAGCGGCACCAAGATCACCCAGCTGCCGGTTGCGCCGGTATTTGCAGAGGCGATCGAGCGCATCTATCAGGATAAGCCGGTTTCCCCACTGTTTGTTTAATCTGTTTTTGTCGAAAAAGGGCAGGTGTCTTACCTGCCCTTTTTCAGGCATTATGGAGGAGGGAAAAAGGATGGAGTACATCTGCTACTGCGACAGGGTCACCGAGGAGGACATCATCCGCGCCATGGAAAACGGGGCGCGCTCTTTAAAGGAAATTAAAGCCGCAACCGGCGCCATGAGCCACTGCGACTGCGCCAACAAAAACCCAAAGGGCACCTGATGCTCGGCGGACATTATGAGGGTCGTGCGGGAAAATCTTGCGCGATTTTTGTAAAAGAAAAGCCGCTCGGGACAGCGGTGAAAAAAGAGAATAAGGCGGGCAGGCTGACCACCGGCACCCATCGGGAGGATGGGCGCCGGTGGTTGTCCTGCCCTGTTGCCGACCCTGCCGAAACCGGGGCGGCAAGACAATGAAACTTTCAGGAAAGGACAAAAGCCATGTACGATCTTTTTGAAAAGCTGAAATCTTTGAGCGCCAAGCCCACCGTCACCGGCACGCCGGAATATCTGGTGGTGGGGCTGGGCAATCCGGAACCCAAATACGACACCACCCGCCACAACGCCGGCTTTATGGCCATCGACCACATCGCCGCCAAGGCGGGCTGCAAGGTAAACCAGCTCAAATTTAAGTCGCTGTGCGGCCTGTGCGAGCTGGAGGGGAAAAAGGTGATGCTCCTCAAACCCACCACCTACATGAACAGCTCCGGCGAGGCGGTGCGGGAGGCAAGCCAGTTTTATAAGATCCCGCCGGAGAAGATCATCGTCATCTTCGACGACGTCAGCCTCGACGTGGGCAAAATGCGCATCCGCCGCAAGGGCAGCGACGGCGGACACAACGGAATCAAGAGCATCATCTATCTGACCGGCAGCGACCAGTACCCGCGCATCAAGGTGGGCGTCGGCAAAAAGCCGCGCCCCGACTACGACCTTGCCGCCTGGGTGCTGGGGCACTTCTCCGACGAGGACTTAAAGGCGCTGCAGCCGGTGTTCGACCACTGCTACGACGCGGTGCGCGAGATGCTCAAGGGCAACATCGACAGGGCGATGAACCTGTTTAATTAGAGTAGAACAGAAACTGACCGATACAGAAAGGTGGGTGAATCACGATGAAACAGTTTTTTAGTCTGCTGGACGGCATGATGGAGTACCGCCAGCTCAAGGAGGCAATCGAGCAGGGCAGGGTGCCGGTCTCGCTGACCGGAGCCGCCGCCGCGCACAAGACCCACATCATCGCCTCGCTGGTCTACCAGCTGCAGCGCCCGGCGCTGGTGATTGTGCCGGACGAGAGCACCGCCATCCGCTTTGCGGCCGACCTCAACACCCTGCTGGGGGAGCGGGTGCTGCACTTCCCGGCCAGGGACTATGTGCTGCTGGACGTCGACGGGGCGTCCGGCGAGTTTGAACACCAGCGGCTGGGGACCTTGAGCGCCCTGCTGCGCGGGGAGGCGCGGGTGGTGGTCGCCTCGGCCGAGTCGGCCTGCGAGCGCACCATCCCCAAGGAGAAGCTGACCGCCTCCATCCTGGAGATCGACCAGGACGGCAGCTACGACGAGGAGGAGATTGTCCAGAAGCTGGTGGCGATGGGCTACCAGCACCGCGACCAGGTGGAGGGCATCTGCCAGTTTGCGCGGCGCGGCGGCATTCTCGATATCTTCCCGCCCGACCGCACCCAGCCGGTGCGCATCGAGTTCTGGGACGACAGCATCGACACCATGTCCACCTTCCAGGTGGACACCCAGCGCCGCCAGGACCCGGTGGAGCGGGTGACCATCCCGCCGGCGCGGGAGGTGCTGTACGACAGCCCGCAAAAGCTGATTGCCCTGCTGCAAAAGCAGATGGACGCCCAGAAGGGCAAGGCGGGCGTGCAGGTCAAGGAGCACCTGCAAAGGGACATCGAGCGGCTGGACGGGGGCCTGAACCCGGTGAGCATCGACCGGTATCTGCCGATTCTGTATGAGCCGCAGACCATCCTCGACTACTTTGACGGGCAGGCGATGACCTTTTTGTGCGAGCCGGTTTCCTGCAGGGAAAACTTTGCCAACGCCATGGCCCAGCACCACGAGGACATCAAGATGCTGCTGGAGGAGGGCGTCCTCTTTAAAGGCTGCAGCGTCTACTACGACGACTTCACCGAGCTGTGCCGCAAGCTCTGCCGCCATCAGGGCGTGCTGATGGACACCTTCACCCGGTCCCTAAACGAGGTGCCGCTCAAGGAGCTGGTGCAGATCACCGCTTCCCAGCTCTCCACCTGGAGCGGCGAGTACGCCATCCTCAAGGACGATGTGGAGGACTACATGAAAACCGGCTTCTGCTGCGTCGTCTTTGCGGGCACGCCCCGCGGCGCGCAGGCGCTGGCAGAGGATCTGCGGCAGGACTTTTCGGCGGATCTCGTGCAGGATGTCTCGGCCATCACGCCGGGCAAGATCTATGTGCTGGAGGGCACCTTGTCGGCGGGCATGGAGTACCCGCAGTTAAAATTGGCCATCATCAGCCATGCCAAGACCGGCGTCAGCCGCACCCGCGCGCCAAAGCAGAAGAAGGGCGGGCACATCAAAAACCTCTCCGACCTCAATGTGGGCGACTACGTCGTTCACGTCTCCCACGGCATCGGCATCTTTGAGGGCATTGTCAAGCGGGAGATTCACGGCGTGGTCAAGGACTACATCAAGATCCGCTATGCCGGCACCGACATGCTCTTTGTGCCGGTCACCCAGATGGACCTGGTCACCAAGTACATCGGCGGCAAGGAGGAGGGCATTGTCAAGCTCAACAAATTAAACTCCGCCGAGTGGGCAAAGACCCGCGCCCGGGTCAAAAAGGCGGTCAAGGACATGGCCGACGAGCTGATCAAGCTCTACGCCAAGCGCGAGGCCTCCAAGGGTTACGCCTTCGGGCAGGACACCGACTGGCAGAACGACTTTGAACGGCGCTTCCCCTACGACGAGACCGACGACCAGCTGCGCTGCATCCAGGAGATCAAGGCCGACATGGAGCGCCCGGTGCCGATGGACCGCCTGCTGTGCGGCGATGTCGGCTTCGGCAAGACCGAGGTGGCCATCCGCGCAGCTTTCAAGTGCGTGATGGACGGCAAGCAGTGCGCCGTCCTGGTGCCGACCACCATCCTGGCCTGGCAGCACTACCAGACCTTCCGCAACCGGATGGAGGGATTCCCGGTCAAGGTGGATATCCTCTCGCGCTTCCGCACCCCGCGCGAGCAGGAACAGGTGCTCGAGGAGCTGCGGCGGGGCGAGATCGACGTCATCATCGGCACCCACCGGCTGGTGCAGAAGGACGTCAAATTCAAGGACCTGGGGCTGTGCATCATCGATGAGGAGCAGCGGTTTGGCGTCAAGCACAAGGAGACCTTCAAGGAGATGCGCAACAACGTCGACGTGCTGACCCTCTCGGCCACCCCGATCCCGCGCACTTTAAATATGGCGATGTCCGGCATCCGGGATATGTCCACCATCGAGGAGGCCCCGCAGGACCGCCAGCCGGTGCAGACCTATGTCATGGAGCACGACTGGGGCATTCTGACCCAGGCGATGAACAAGGAGCTGCGCCGCGGCGGGCAGGTGTTCTACCTGCACAATCGGGTGGACACCATCGACAGCTGCGCGGCCACCATCCAGAAGCTCATCCCCGACGCGGTGGTGGTGGTCGCCCACGGCAAGATGAGCGAGGAGCAGCTCTCCAAGGTCTGGAAGCGGCTGCTCGACCACGAGATCGACATTCTGGTCTGCACCACCATCATCGAGACCGGCGTGGACGTCTCCAACTGCAACACCCTGATTATCGAGGACGCGGACCGGCTGGGCCTCTCCCAGCTCTACCAGATCCGCGGACGGGTCGGGCGCTCCAGCCGCAGGGCCTTTGCCTACCTGACCGTCACCAAGGGCAAGGCGCTGACCGACGTGGCCACCAAGCGCCTGGAGGCCATCCGGGAGTTCACCACCTTCGGCTCGGGCTTCCGCATCGCCATGCGCGACCTGGAAATCCGCGGCGCGGGCAACATTCTGGGCGCGCAGCAGCACGGCCACATGGAGGCGGTGGGCTATGAGATGTACCTGAAAATGCTCTCCGACGCGGTAGCGGTGGCCAAGGGCGAAAAGCCTGACACCCAGGCCACCGAGTGCCAGGTGGACATCCGCATTGGCGCGCACATCCCGGAGGATTACATCGAAAGCCTGCCGCAGCGCATCGACATCTACAAGAAGATCGCCTCGGTGGAGAACGACCAGGACGCGCTGGACATCACCGACGAGCTGATCGACCGCTTTGGAGACCCGCCGGAATCGGTCAAGGGACTGATCGACGTGTCGCTTTTGCGCAACAAGGCGGCGTCTTTGGGCATCAAGGAAATTTCCCAGCGCACCGACAGCCTGCTGTTCTACCCCGAGGTGGTGGATATGGAGGCGGCAAGCCGGCTGGCGGCCAACCTCAAGGGCCGCGTGATGCTCAATGCGGGCGCAAAACCCTACCTTGCGGTCCGGGTGCTCAAGGGCGAAAAACCGGTGGACACCATGCGCCTTGCGCTGGACGCCATGTCCCCGGATGCGCCGCGTGCCTGATCGGGCGGAGTATTCAGCGATTTTTAATGGACTTTTTGCAAAATTCGGTGTATAATAGCAGGGTATCTTGTAAAAGCCGGGGCCTTAAGGTTTTGGAAAGTAGAAAACAAGGGGGATTTTTTAACAATGAATCTGCGAAAAAAATGCGCGGCCGTGCTGACGGCGGGGGCTCTGGCCCTTTCGATGGCGGCCTGCTCTTCGGATACAAGCTGGATTATGCGCAAGGATCCGCTGGAAATGCCGGTGGGCGTCTATATCAACAACCTGATTCAGAGCTACTATGAGGCGACAACGCTGGTGGAGGACGCGGAGCAGGATGTGCTCAGCCAGCAGATCGAGGGCCAGGACGCCGAGGACTGGATTCAGCAGAACGCGATCGACGAGACCAAAAAGGCGATGGCCATCTGCAGCGAGTTTAACGCCCGCAACATCGCCTTCTCCCAGGAGCAGCTGCTCAGCTGCCAGGAGCAGGCAGCGTCCTACTATGAGCAGGCGGGGGACAATCTGGAAAAGAACGGCATCTCTCAGGATTCCATCGAGCTGATCTACCAGATCGCCTACATGAAGACCCAGCTGTTCCAGGCCCTTTACGGCCCATCCGGAGAGGACCCGGTATCCGACGAGGAACTGAGCAACTATTACGACGACAACTACATCAAGATGGCGGTACAGACCTTCAGCTTCTCCGACATGGAGATCCCGGAAGATGCCACCGAGGACGAGAAGGCAGCGTACGAGGAATTCAACGATAGCGAGCGCTCCAACGTCTACACCAACGCCAACACCTTCTATTTACAGGCAAAGATCGGAACAGAAAACGGTCAGAGCTTCAACGACATTCTCAACGAGTACAAGAAGGAAAACCAGTCCTCCGATGAGGAATATGACATGACCACCGACAACTACCGCCTGCTCGACACCGCAACCACCACCCTCGACGCCGACGTCATCAAGGCCCTCAAGGAGGCCGAGGTCGGAGAGGTTGTCATGGTGCAGACCGACAGCATGATCGCAGTTGGTGCGACTGCCGACATTCACGAGGACCCGACCGACTTCGATTACGTCAAGGATTCCATCCGCCATGCGCTGCGCGACGAGACGATGGAGGAGTACCTGCTGCAGGTTGCTCAGGACGATTCCTTCGTGCTCAACCAGGACGCGGTTGACCGCTACACCATCGGCAAGCTGGATCTGGACTAGGTTTTGGGGGCAAAATCGGGCAGATCAAGGGGGCCGTCCTGACCGGCGCCCCCTTTTTTGTCATTTTTGACAGGAAATGGCGTCAAAATTTATATGAATGAATCTTTAAAATTTTTTCAGCAATCTTCCACAGGCGTACTCTTTTATGCTATAATAATCGGGAACAGGCTCGAAAGGCGCTTTCGGGCCGCAGCTTGTTCGGAAACATGCAGGGCGGGTGCGCGAGAAAATGGATTGCCCGCTGAGAAAAAATAAATCAAGTAAGGGATGAAAATTTTATGAAGGATCGAATCGGACAGTCCAGCAAAAAGAAAAAACCTGCCGAGCAGGGTGCTTCCAGCGTGACCGGCGTGCCAAAGCCGGACAGCTTTGCCGGGTATTCCGGCGGCGGCAAACAGCCAAACAGCAAGCTGCCGCTGATCATCGGCGCGGTGGTTGTGCTGGTGATCGTGATTGCGGTTGCCGTCTGGCTGCTGGTGGGCAACCGGGGCACAGGCACAGGCGGCGGCACCGCCCATGTGGAGCCGTCGGTGGAGTACCCGACCAACACCGCAGGCTTAAGCCAGCAGGAACAGGATCTGCAGCAGGTTCTGCAGAGCGCCAAGGAGCAGCTGGCGCCGACCATGACCCAGCTGGTCGACCTGATCGCCATCAATGAGCTGACCGGCACCCTGGAATCGGACGGCGACGGCGTCAACGCCAACATCGTCGCGGCGCTGCCGGAGGAATCGCTGTCGACCCAGGCGGCGGAATTTCAGGCGAGCACCAACGACGACACCATCGGCTGGATTCAGATTCCGAACACCAACGTCGATTATCCGGTTGTCTACAAGGCGGGCGTGGAAAACTACGCCTACTATGAGAGCCTGGGCTACGACAAGCAGTACAGCAAGGACGGCGTAATCTGGGCCGACTATGAGTGTACCTTCCCGGAGCTTTCGCAGAATACCACCCTGTACGGCCACAACTGGTACAACATCTACACCCCAAGAACGCTGGAGAATATGCAGTCCAACGACCTGATGTTCTCGCTGGTCATGTCCTACCACTACACCGACTTTGCCCAGCAGAACCCGTTCATCTACTTCTCCACCACCGAGCAAGACTATGTGTTCCAGGTCTTTGCGGCCTTCTACACCGACCTCAGCTTCGGCTATAACTTTGCCAACATGACCCAGGAGCAGACCCAGCAGGTCATCGCCGAGGCCAAGGCAAAGAGCCGCCAGAACTACAACGTCTCGGTTACCAGCGAGGACAAGATCCTCACCCTCTCCACCTGCACCAGAATGTACGGCAACACCAACAACCAGCGCTTTGTCGTCATGGCAAAACTGGTTCCGGCCGGCACACCGTCCACCACCATCAGCACCCACACCAACGCGGTCGCCTACAACGACAAGGTTGGCAGAGAGTAAGGGGAAGTCAGGCTCAGATGACCATTCTGCACTGCATCCCCAAAAAGGACTGGGACAGCATGAAGGAGCTAAAGCAGTTCGGCCAGCCAATGCTGGACGCCTCCGGCTTTATCCACTGCTCCTCGGTGGAGTATTTTTGGCGGGTCGCGCCCAACTTTGCCCATGACAGCGAAGAAAGGCTGCTGCTCTGCATCGACACCGACAGGCTGGACGCGCCGGTTCGCTGGGAGGACCTGGAAGGCTGTGGGAGATAATATCTCCACATCTATGGCCTTGTCAACCGCGAAGCGGTGACGGCGGTGCTGCCCTACAACAAGGATGCGCAGGGCAACTGGATCCAAAACCCGGAGCTGAGCTCCACACCCAATCGATAAAAATATTGATTTAGACGGCAAAAGGCTCCTCCCAAATCGGGAGGAGCCTTTTGGTTTGAGAGGAGGGGTGTCTATTCTACAAGGGAAGCCGGGTCCACATAGTCGCCGTTGACTTGCACGTCGAAATGCAGATGCGGCTCCAACGAGAGTTCACAGGGAATCTGGCCGACCGAGCCGAGCGTCTCACCGGCGGTGACCTGCTGGTCGACCGAGACGGCGATGTCGTCGCCCAGGCCCGCATAGGTCATCACGACCTCGCCGCTGGTCACCTCGACGACGTTGCCCCACATCGGGTCGCTGTGGACGCTGGTGACGATACCGTCGCTGGCGGCGGTGACAGCGGTGCCGGTGGCGGCGCTGATGTCGATGCCGTTGTGGGTGCGCCAGTCACCCAGCGTCTCATTCTTGACCAGCATGTCCCCGCTGAAGGGGGTGATGGCCGCGCCGCTGACCGGCAGTGTCAACGAGAAATCCCCCGAGGACTGCTGCTGCTCGGGCTGTGCGGACGCTTCGGCCGATTCGGTCGCAGAGGACGAGGACTCGGGCTGTACAGAGGGCTGCGATACCTGCGTTGAGGAGTCGTCCTGCTCGCCCGCGTCGGCGTTGATCTGCTGCTTCATGCTCTGATCGGCGGGGGCAGAGTCCCCATCCGCGGCGGCAGAGGTGGAATCCTCGGGTTCTTCCTTCTGCAGCGAGAGCGAATCGTCCTGGGCGATGTTGTCCAGCTTTTGCTCCGCAGGGGCGGAGTCGGCCTGCTGTTGCACCTGCGGCGTTTCGGATAAAGGGGTGGTTTCGATGTTTTCGATGGTCTTGTCCACGGCGACCCAGGCGGCTGCGCCCGCGCCGGCCAGGCAGACGGCTAAAGCAAGATAAAATCCCTTGCCGGAGATGAATTTCTGGAATCCATTACGCATGGTGAGCGATCAATCCTTTCATAGGTAAGATGTTTTCCTCTGACTGTATTTTGCACCGGCAGCGGCCGTTTATGCTTTGGGGTGAGAAAAGTTTTTGCGCAAACTTTTTAGACACAGCAGAAGCTCCCGCAGGCCGATCAAAAGAAGGAACCCCCCGAAGGCTTTGCGCAGCAGCTCCGGCTCCAGAAGGTTGGAGAGCAGGCTGCCCGCAATGCCCCCTAAGACCCCGCCCAGGATGCAGGGGAGAAGCACCTGCGGGACGATCAGGCCGTTTTTGCGGTGGAAAAAGAGCGAGAGCGCGGCGGCGGGCAGAAAGAGCAAGAGGTTGACCGCCTGCATCTGCGGCTGGGAGAGGGCGGAGAAAAAGCTGAGGTAGAGCAGCAGGACGGTGCCGCCGCCCAGCCCCATCGCCGCAACGGCGGAGGAAGCAAAGACGGCCAGCAGCGAGAAAAGGGAAAGCTGCGTAAAAATCACCTCCTAATCAGGATGGAAAAAGAAAGAGCAACGTGCTATAATAGGCGCAGAAACCACAAGGAGGAAAAAATCATGCAGATTGAAAAGAACCCAAAACAGCTTGCGGCGATGGAGCAGTTCCACAAGGGCAACCGCCCGGAGGGGCTGCGGCTGCAGGAAGAATTTGCGGCGCAGTTCCGCGAGGAGTACAAAGACAAGGACCACTGCCCCTGCCAGAAGGCCTGCCGCTATCACGGCAACTGCAAGGAGTGTGTGGCGATTCACCGGGCGCATCAGGAGCACGTCCCCAACTGTATGCGGCCGATCCTCAACGCCAAAATAAAACTCCTCTCCGAGCTGACCGAGCACACCCTGGCCTACGAGATCGAGCCGCCCAAGGAAGTGCTGCGGCCGGAGTTTGTAAAGGAGCATCAGGATTAGCCCAGCTGCTTCAGGGCTAGCCCAGAAGCAGGCGAACCCCGGAATAGAGGATGAGCCCGGCAAAGACGAGCTTGAGCAGCTGCACCGGAATCTTCTTTAACAGGGCGGCCCCGGCCGCCGAGCCGAGCAGGGCGGGCACAAAGAAGGGCAGGCTCTGCGTAAGGGGCAGGTTGCCGTTGAGCCAGTAGACAATGAGGCTGATCAGCGACAGCGGCAGGATGATGGCGATGCTGGTGGCGTGCGCCCGGCGGGGCTCCAGGCCCTGTTTTTGCAGCAGCGCCACCGCCAGAATGCCGCCCCCGGAGCCGAAAAAGCCGCCCAGCAGCCCGATGCCAAGACCGAACCAGAAAAGCAAGGCGCATCCCCCCTTCCGAATTTTGCCAGCTAAATGAAAAAAAGGCTCTGTTGGTGTTGTAACCAGCAGAGCCTTTTTTATGCAAAAATCTGTTTAATTGCGGCCGTATTTTTGATAGACCTGGTAGGAGTAGACGGTGGAAAAGACGGCGTCGAGCAGGATGAGGAGCAGCATCAGCACCGTGCTGTAGGCCGGCGGCAGCAGCAGCGCACCCAGCACGATGAGCGCGCCGGTGATCATCAGGCTCAGCCCACCCATCCGCTGGCAGCGGTTCCAGCAGGCGTCGTTTGCCATGCTCCACCTGGTGCGCAGGCCAAAGGCGCCGTTGCGCTTGACCTTGGGCATAATGTTGCCCATCGGAATCAGCATCAGCCCCATCAGCACATTGACGATGCGGATAAAGGCTTCGCCCGGCTCGGCAAAGCTGCCGCTGCTGAGGGCGGAAAAGAGCATCGCGCCGGTCAGCAGATTGAAGGCGGCCAGCACGCAGCACAGGGCGGCTGTGAGCGCCTGTGGGGAGTTGTTGGGATTTTTGCGCATCAGATGCGGGATGAGCAGATGGCGGGCCAGCAGACCGGCGGCGAGGGTCAGCAGCGGGAGCAGCAGCAGTTCCAGCGGGCTGCCCCAGCGGTCGATCTGGCCGGACAGGTTGTAGTGGGCGGGAATCTGCCGGGGCATCAGCGGCAGCAGCAGCGCGCTAGCGATCAGGGGAAGAAAGGTGAGAATCGAGCAAAGTCTGTTCAGCAGTTTCATGGCGTTCCTCCTGGGTGGACTGGAATTGTTTGATCCACAAGAGCAGCTCCTCGAAGAAGGAGGTGTTGAGCTCGTAGAAGATGAAATTTTTTTCCTTGCGTTCAAAGACAAGGCCCGCAGTTTTTAACTTTTGCAGGTGGTGGGAGGTGGCGGGCGGGCTCATGCCAAGCTGCTGGGCGATCTCGCCCGCGGGCAGCTCCCCCTCCCGCAGCAGCACCAGAATCTGCCGCCGCACCGGGTCGGAGAGCGCCTTCATCGTTTCCTGTAGGGCCATAGGGGTCCTCCTTTTAATCTATTTTAATATTTGCTTAAATGCTTAAATAGAGTATAGCACAGGGCCGGCAGAAAAGCAAGGGGGCTCCCTTTTTTTGATTTTCCCTTCCGGGGTTGCACGTTGGGATGCAACTTTTTGTTCGTTTCGGGGTATAGGTAGAGGGGGGACTGCTTCTCCCTCGGAGGTTTTTGCAGGGACGGGGGCCCCTGCGGCCTACGATATGCGAGGGGGCAACGCCCCCTCTGCACTCCC
>OIWN01000103.1_pt1 | contig 75561 bp, 69 predicted proteins | sample 1587591 | NCBI WGS metagenome assembly OIWN01 (sample SAMEA3888901, study PRJEB22519) | human gut metagenome | biome: human gut; feature: human-associated habitat; material: faeces | place: Denmark | collected 2010 | reverse complement strand
CAGATTCATAGCTACCGAACTCACACACATCGAACGCAATAGCATCGTCGTTTCCTGTAATGATATTTGTGTCACCTTTAAATGTAACATTGCCATTGTTTATACTTATCGTATAATCTCCGTTATATCCGTCGGCTGAAAACGGTTGTTTATTGCTTCCGTCAATAGTCATATTTTCTAAGGTCAGATTTGCATAGTTTTGAATCACCATCTTTATGTTGTCAGGATTTGCTCCTACATTGATGATTCCATTTTTGAAGGTAATATTTGAATCTCTAAGCAACTGGAAGCCTTGAGTTTTTGTTCCTGTAGAGCCTGCTCCAGGACCTACTATAGTGTAGGTATGTCCGCCAAAATCAATTGTGAATGTTTTTCCACTCGGAACAGAAATACCGTCCGCATTCGGAATATCTTTCAGAATTGTGATGGTTTCACCTGAGTCTACTTTATCAATTGCTTCCTTCAGAGTTGCATACGAAACGCCATTGACGCTCGCTACTCCAGTTTGTGCACCAGGCAAATTGCTGACAATAATGCTGTCTCCATTAACCTGAAGGGTCGGCTCCTGACCATCAACCTTAATTTTCCCGTCCAGTTCTTTTTCCGTAAGCTGTGTTCCATCGGCATAGAGCAAGGGTGTTGTCGATTCATTTACACTAGTAATATTTACAGACGGTATGTCAGAAACACCTCTGCCTTGTGCCAACTCGATCAGGGCATAGCTTCTCGTTGTCATTGTGCAGTTTGTAATCGTAACATCTGCCCCGTTGATGAGAACGGGAGCGTATCCAGTATTTCCATGGTCGACCTTAACGCCAGACATGGTGCCATTTGCCAGATAATACTGAACCGCATATTTTGTATTTGCAGAAGATTTGATGGTCGTGCCAGTAAAATTAACCGTCACTCCGTCTCCACTTACTGTAATGAAGTTCGATTTGTTTGGCGATGTCGCCGTTGTGTTATCGTCTAGAGTGCCACCCTGAATATTGACATTTCTCGTGATTTCAATAGGGCCATCTTTAATATCAATCTCCTCACTGACAATAATAGTGGTAACCTCACTATTTGTTAACGCACCTCTAAAATCAGTTTCGTTTGTGACTGTAATTTCCCCATTATCTGCCATCGGCATAATCCCATTCTCCACCGCCGGGGTCGCTGGGGTCAGAGGTGTCAGCAGCAAAGAATCGCTTGGCTGCTCTGGGCCGCCTGGAACTTCAGAAGGGTCCTTTTCTTCGTCAGCTGGGTCTTTCTCCTCATCGGCCGGATCCTTCTCCTCGTCGGCTGGATCCTTCTCCTCATTGACCGGAGGCTGTTCTTCCGGGTCTTTCTCGTCACCAGGAACTTCTGTTGTAGCATCTCCTGCTGGTGTCTCCGGGATAGTTGGCTCTCCATCCGCCGAAACCATAAAGCTGCTCATGCTCAGAATCATCGCTGCGCACAGCATCGTTGAAACTGCTTTCTTCCATCCTTTTCGCATGGATTCTTCCTCCTTGTAAATAGCGCTTTGCCTCGGCCAGCATCGCCCTGTCAGGCAACGATTTTGGTTCTCTTCTGTTTAATAAGAGAACCAAAAAAAGCCCAGGCTTTTTTTGAATCGAAGCGATTCTGCCCCTAGTATAGCACCAGCTTCTAAGCGATTTCAAGAGATCGAATCCTTGCGAAAGGCTCGTTTTCTAAATAAAAAGTGTCACATTTTTTGTCACACTTCATCCCGTTTTTTTCGCTCCAATATTGAAAATAAAGGGTGCCTCGCGACAAAAAAACCTCCGCGCCCGCGGAGGTTTTTGTTTTGTTTTTCGCCTTCCTCAGCCACCTAGGCCTGAACCTCGTCCGGCTCGTCGGTATCCGGGAACTGCTGTCTTTTCTTAAAATAGTAAATAATGTACAGAAGGCCGGTCAGCACCCAGGAAATCGGGTAGCTGTAAACGATCATGTCCAGCGTGTTGTTCAGCGGCAGAATGAAAAAAATCCAGACGACACGGAAGATGCAGATGCCGCCGCAGGTCATCAGCATCGGCAGAATGACGTCTCCTGTGCCACGCAGCGCGCCGGAATAAATCTCGACAAAAGCAAACGCCGCATATCCGGGAGCCATCAGCCGCAGGATTCCCATGCCGATATCGATAACCTGCGCATCGGTGGTAAACAGCCGGAAAACAAATCCGCCAAAAATCAGCAGCAGCACGCTGATGGCCACTGAGCTGCCAAAATCCATCGCCAGGCTGATGTTGATGCTCTTTTTCATGCGGCCAAATTTTCTTGCGCCGTAGTTCTGTCCAACAAAGGTGGTGATCGCGATGCCGAACGCGCCGCTGATCATCCAGTACAGTGAGTCAATCTTGCTGAACGCCGTCCACGCCGCCACCGTGTTGGTGCCGAAGGTGTTCAGCGAGCTCTGGATAATGACGTTGGAGATGCTGTACATTGCCGACTGCAGGCCGGCTGGCAGGCCGATTTTGAGGATCATGGCCATCGGCTGCGCGTAAAACCGGATCTTGCGCAGGTGCAGCTTGAACATATCGGTCGAGCGGCACAGGGTGATGGTGACCAGCACCGCGCTGACGCCCTGGGAAAAGGTGGTCGCGATGGCCGCGCCCGCTACGCCCATATGGAAAAAGACAACCAGCACAATGTCCAGCACAATATTGATAAAGCAGCAGACAATCAAAAAATACAGCGGCCTGCGGCTGTCGCCGACCGCACGCAGAATGCCCGCGCCCACATTATAGATAAAGACAAAGATAAGCCCCGCAAAATAGATGCACAGGTAGGTCGCCGACATATCGATGATATCCTCCGGCGTGTTGAGCAGCTCCAGCAGGGGCCGGGTCAGCAGGATGGACAAAATCGAGACGATGACGCCGCCGACAATCGAAAAGGCGTAGGCGGTGCGCAGTCCCCTCTGCACGCCCTCCTGGTCCTTTGCCCCGTAGTGCTGCGAGATAACAACTGTTGCGCCGGAGGCCAGGCCGGTGAAAAAGCCGACGATCAGGTTGATGATCTGGCTGGTTGACCCGCCAACCGCTGCCAGCGCCTGGGTTCCCACAAATCGTCCCACAACCACCGTGTCCGCGGTGTTGTAAATCTGCTGGAAAAAGGTCCCCAGCAAAATCGGGAAGAAGAAAACCAGCAGCTGCTTCCAGATGACGCCATGGGTGATCTGGTTTTCCTTCGATACTGCTTCCTTCATGAATATGCTCCTCTCATAAAAAATCCGTCCTATAATATATAGCATAATCGGGCCCGCTTGTCGATAGGAAATGCAAAATAAATTTGAAAATTCAGCCTTGACGTCCGCCTTCTTGCCGCCGGCCAGCCGGCAGGGACCGCGCACAGAAAAAAGCCCCTCTCCACAACGGTGGGGAGGGGCTTGCCATCTTTATTTTTATCCTTTGCTCTTCATGTCCTGATACATCGCATACATCGGGGACGGCAGGCCAAAGCCGCCCGCAACCGGCATGGTCTCGCCGGTGACAAAGGAGGACATATCGCTGGCGAAGAACAGCACCGCGTTGGCGATGTCCTCCGGCACAGCCGGACGGTTGAGCGGGACATTCTTCAGGAACATGTTCAGAAATTCCGGGGACATGTTCTGCATGGCGGCGTCGGTCGCCACAAAGCCCGGCATCACCGCGTTGCAGCGCACGCCCTGCCGCGCATACTGCACCGCAATGTTCTCGGTCAGGTAGTTGATAGCCGCCTTGGCAATGCCATAGGCCGTGCGGGACAGGTCCGGATATCTGCCGCCGACCGAGGAAATGTTGACAATCGAGCCGCCTCCGGTCTGGATCATCGATTTGACCGCGTGCTTGCTCGGGATATAAACGCTCTTAAGATTGTTTTCGACAATCTTAAAGAAGCTGTCGGTGTCGCCGTTGAGCAGGTCAAAATCCACCTTGACGTCGGTGGAGCCGTAGTTGTTGACCAGGATATCGATGCGCCCTTCCTTGGCGACAACCTCGTCCACCATCGAGCCAAAGGTTTCCTCCTTGCCCGCGTCGAAGTAGACAACGTCCGCCTGACCGCCAGCAGCGATGATCTCCCCCGCTACCTTCTTTCCCGCTTCCAGGTTGCGGACCGCCAGATAGACCTTGGCGCCGTGTTCCGCCAGCTTTTGGGCGCAGGCCAGGCCGATGCCTCTGGTGGAGGAGGTGACCAGCGCGATCTTGTTTTCACAAAGTTTCATTTGACATCCGTTCCTTTCTCTCAGGCTGATTCTAACGGCCTGTTGATACTTCTATGATAGCATCCATCTGTGTCCGATCTTCGTATAATTCATGTCCAATCCGAAAATTCCACCAAAAAAGTGTATTTTCGGATCGACCGCGCTCAGAAAAGCGCGGAAAGGCACACCTTAAATTTTATTTTGCCAAATGCGGGGAGAGGTAGTATAATATGAAAAAAGATGAGAGGTGATCGAATGGATTCTAAAAACAGAACCTACCTGGAGTGCGAGCGCCAATGGGTGTTCGCGCTGCTGATCTTTGTGGGCGGCTTTTACGGCTCCTACACCTACCTGCTGCGGGGCGGCGTTTTCTGCAACGCCCAGACGGCAAACTTTGTGCTGTTCGCCATCGAGCTTGGCAATTTCCGCTGGGCGCGTGCGGCCTATTACCTGATTCCGATGACCGCCTATATGATGGGCGCGTTTGTCTCGGAGGCAATCTCCCTCAAGCTGACCCGCGTCAAGTTCCTGCGCTGGGAGACCATCCTGGTCGGCATCGAGATTCTCTTCATCGCGGCGCTGGGTTTTGTGCCCGATTCCGCCCCCTTCCAGATTTCCCAGGTGGCGATCAACTTCATCTGCTCGATGCAGTACAACACCTTCCGGCAGGCGGAGGGCGTCCCGATGGCCACCACCTTCTGCACCAACCACGTCCGGCAGGTGGGCATCCACCTGTACCACTTCCTCTCCAAAAAGGACTCCCCGTTTCTGCGCCGGTCGCTCAAGCATCTGGGAATGCTGGCGATGTTCGTGCTCGGCGGCGTGATCGGCGTGTTCTGCTGCAACGCCTTTGCGGGACGGGCCATCTGGTTTGCCGCGCTGCCGATGCTGTTTTTGTTCATCGACCTGCTGCGGGCCGACCTCACCACCGAAAAGGACCTGCTCGACACCCTGCCGCGCGGGCATTAACCAAATAAATAGGACGAAAAAGGGAGGCGTCTGCCTCCCTTTCTTTATTCCTTTGAAAAGGCGGCCAGCCCCGGATCGGTGGGGTGGTCGACCACCAGCACCTCCCGCTGCGGCGCCAGCAGCAGCACGATGGCAAAGTCCCCCACCGCCACTGCCAGGCTCATCGCGCCGAACAGCATCAGGTTGACGTTCGGCAATACCAGCGAAAGCAGGATGGGCAGCAGCCCCAGCACCACCCCCGGTGCCAGCGTGCCGGCGATGTATCCCCCTTTGTCCAGCGGCTGCGCGCAGTGGCAGTAGGGGGTGAGGGTTTTTATCTGAAACCCAAAGTGAATGCTGTGCAACCCGTCCTTGCAGAAAAAGCTCCAGACAAGGCCGTGAATCAGCTCGTGGACAACGATGCCAATCAGGAAGGCAACCAGCGTCCAGACCGAAACCTCGATGGCGACGCCGCTCTCCGCCAGCAGGTTCCACCGCAGGATGAACAGGGCGCAGGGGATGCCAATGATTGGGACGATGACCAGCAGCGCAATCAGGTTGAGCTTCTTCGCGGAGATAGTAAGGTCGGTGCGGCGGTAGCCTTCGCCCTCCATCCGGCGGCAGGTCTCCTCAAACAGCTGCTGTTTATCCTTCTTTGGTTTCTTGGGCATCTGCAGTCATCTCCTCTCGATAGCCCCATTTTCCGTCAGCTCAGCAAAACCGAAATCAGCTCCCACACCGCCAGCGCAAAGAGCAGCAGTCCCTGCACCTTTGCCAGGATGTTGAGCGCCCGGTTCTGCGCCTGCTTTGTGGTAAAGAGCAGGTCGGCGTTGATCAGCGAAAAGATCATAATCAAGCTAAAGTAGCTGGAGACGTTGCGCTCATTCGCCCGGTATAGAGCGAACGCATACCCCACCCAGAAAAGCGCCAGGGCAATCAGGGTGATTGCCTGAAAAATGCCCGATTCCTTCCTCTTTTGTATTGCCTGTACGGCCTGTTTTTGTTCCATCCGTCTTTGCTCCTCTCCTCCAAATTGATTTAGGCGGTGTGCCTGCCCGGCATTTCCCGCAGGCTCTTTAGCGTCGCGTCCAGATTTTTGCGGTGCCAATTCATCGCCCCCGAGAGAGCGCCGGAAGTGCGAAACTCGCTGAGCTCCTTCTGCTGGGTGGTGAAGCGGATACTGTCTCCGCCGGTCTGAATTAGAATCTGGTAGTTGAGCAGATCCTCCCTGACCTCTACTGAGCGGATATCGGCATAGGGAATCTGCAGGGTCACTTCCTTTTTCAGCCCCGCTGTCAGCGTGCTGAACGGCACCAGCACCAGCTCCTCCCGGCACAGCTGCAGCACATAAAACTCCATACTGAAAAAGTCCGCAATCTTCCCGCTCAGGTTTTCGGGGGCATATTTGACAATGATCCCCCTGTCCTCCAGCGGGTCAAAGCCCGCGTCCCGGATAATCTCCCAAACTTTCTTTTCAGACGCCATGCAAAATCTCCTCCTGTGTTCATCGTTTCTTCCTCCCATCGGAGGAACTACCAACAGTATAGCACTTTTTTCAGAAAAAGCAATATATTTCTTACTTTTCAAAAAAAAAATATTGCAAAGCATCCTCCACGAACACTTTGCAATCGAAACTGTTACCGTATTTTTCGCAAAACCAGCACCACGATGTCCACCAGCAAAAAGAAGGCGAGGAACACCAGCCGGATGGAATTGGTGAAGATGATGACGTTGCTGGTGACGGTGTAGGTGAACTGGGTAAAAATATTCATCGCAATAAAAAGAGCGATCGCGCCGTAAAAGCACGCCGACCCCAAAATCGCCCGTCCGTGCTCGTCCCGCCCCTCCCGGGACACCGCGTACCCCACAAAAAAGAGAAAGGACAGCAGGCACAGCCCCCACAGGACATAGACGGTGGCGGTGCTGTTTAAAAAAGCAAGGATCATCTCTCCCATCTTCTCCCTCCTCCTACCGCACCGGCAGCCTGCGCGCAATCAGGATGACCACATCCGCCGTCAGCAGCACCGCGCTGTAGGCGGTCTGCAGACAGTTCATCGTCCGCGTAACGTTCTGGCCTCCCCAGCCGGAGCCGAACACATAGCCCAGCACGTTCATCACAATAAACAGCATAATAAAGGCACACAGAGCGGCGATGGCGATCACCTTGCGCCCGCGCTCGTCCCGCCCCTCCCTGGAAAAGTAGTACATAAAGAAAAGCCCCAGCCACACAAATCCCAGCAGGCTGTTTCCCTTCAGGGCCACATCGCTGTCTATCAGGGCAACCATCCACTGCTCCATCATTCATCCTCCCGAAAATCAAACAGTTCCTCAATCGTCACATCAAATACCCTGGCGATGCTGTACGCCAGCAGCATCGACGGGTTATAGCGGTTTCGCTCCAGCTGCATGATGGTCTGGCGGGACACGCCGACCAGGTCTGCCAGCTCCTGCTGGGTCATCCGCCTGGTTGCACGGTAGATGTGAATCTTGCTGTCGAAGGTGTATTTGCTTTTTCCCGCCACCTGCTCACCGCCTTTCTTTCTGGAGTCATAGGTCGTTATCAGTATAACACATTTTGCATCCCTTTTAAAAGAATTTTTTTCGGTTGCGCCCGGCCAAGCAGGAGGAGGGCGAAGACAGCAAGTGTCTTCGCCCTCCTGCAAAGGGGAGTGAATGAATTGTGCCGCAAAAATCGGCTTTCAAAAATGTCGTTTATCAGATCACGTGGTAGGCCAGCAGCAGCTTTTCGATTTCGGTCCCGGAAATCTTCTTGAGCGCTTCCTTGAGGACCATCCGCTCCATCATGCCAAGGTCCATATCGGTAATTTTCCTGCCATCGCGCAGCTCGACGGTCGCCTTGAGCAGCTCCCGGATATCAAAGGCGCTGCCCCACACCTCCGGCACACCGCGGTCGATATCGAGCAGGGTGTACACCGCCTCCATGCCGGTGCGCATCGAGTATTCGGTGGTGAAGATGGTGTCGCGCGGCGTCTCGGCAAACTGTCCGATAAAGGCAAAGTTGACCGCGCCTTCCGGAACCACATCCGGCCGGTCACCCGCTGTGCGCGGCATAAAGAAAGCGGTGATATACGGCATCATGCAGGGGATGGTGTTTGCGCTGTGTTCGGCCATCTCCTCAATTTCCGCCTCCGGCACACCCAGGTGGTACAGCCATTCCATGCAGATCTCCTTGCCGGTGCACGCGCGCATCGGTTTTTTGATATAGTTGCCGGGGCGGTCGCTGAACAGGCCGTAGATCCAGCCGACCAGCTGGCCTTTGGGCTGTTCGCGGAACTGCGGCTGACGGTTGAAGGTCCAGCTGAGCAGCCAGTTGGAATCCTTGACGGTGACAATCCCTCCGGTCACCACCTTGCCGCTGAAGGGGTCTCGGCGGCAGATTTTCTGCACATAAGGCGGAATGCGTCCGTCCAGCGTCGTGACGGTTGCGCTCATCCAGTTGGTCTGCTCCGGGTCATAGCAGAATTTGTCCGGGTTGCCAAAGCTCTCGTCCTGCTCGGCAATCCGCCGCCAGAGGTCCCAGCCGCCTCCCTGTCCAAGCGCCGTGTTGTAAGCCGCCGGCGTGTTCTGGGAGCCAAGAGCCGCGTTCTCCACACAACCGCCGTTGGTGATAAAGAGCAGATCGTTTTCGCTCAGGTCGATCCCCTCCGCCGCCTGCTCCGGACCCACCAGCAATTCGATATGCTTGGCCAGCTTTCGCTCCGGCTGGATGTCAAATCGGATGTCGCTAACCTTGGTGTTGTAGTGGAACTGCACGCCGTGCCCCTCCAGATAGCGGACCATCGGCAGGATCATCGACTCGTACTGATTATAGCGGGTGAAGCGCAGCGCCGAAAAATCCGGCAGCCCGCCGACGTGGTGGATGTACCGCTGGATATACCGTTTCACCTCCAGCGCGCTGTGCCAGTTTTCAAAGGCAAACATGGTGCGCCAGTACATCCAGAAGTTGGACTCAAAGACCTCGTCGTCAAAAAACTCGTTGATTCGTTTGTCATACAGCGCCTCGTCCGGAGTAAAAAACAGCCGCATGATCTCCTTTGCCGCCTCGTCGGAGAGGCCGAACTTGTTGTCTGTGTGAGCGCTTTCGCCGCGGTTCTGGGTCGCGCGCATCAGCGAGTAGTTGGGGTCTTTCTTGTTGAGCCAGTAATACTCATCCAGCACGCTGACCCCTTCCGTCTCGATGGAGGGGATGGAGCGGTACAGATCCCACATCACCTCAAAGTGGTTGTCCATCTCGCGGCCGCCGCGCATGACATAACCAAGCCCCGGGAATTCGTATCCGTCGCAGGCGCCGCCCGGAATCGGATCCTTCTCAAAGATGTGGATATGGCTGCCCGGCATCTGCCCGTCGCGCACCAGATAGCAGGCGGCGGTCAGGGCCGCCAGGCCGGTGCCGATGATGTATGCCGACTTGTGCTCAACATCCTTTGGCTTTTGCGGGCGGGCAAAGGCTTCATAGTTTCCGCTGGAATAATACATAAACGATACCTCCGTTTTTTTATTTTCTGCCTCTATCATAAACAATCTTCCCGCAGGAAACCATAAACAGATTGGCCCCGATGATGAAAAATTCATCATCGGGGCCAATCTGCCCAAACCTTCATACTCTGTTTACAGCTCATTCTCTGTCGGTTCTCATTTTTTCCAGAGCGCGGACGATATCCCCCTCGATCAGAAGGCTGATACGCTCCACAATCCGCTTCGGGTCCTCTTGCATCCCGTCCCGAACCCAATCCAGCATGATTCCGACAAAGGCGTACTTATAAAAATCGGCGATGAATCGCTTGTCCCGCTCCGCCACCGGAATCCCCGCGGCCTGTTCCTCCACCACCGCAAACACCAGCTGCTGCACCATCCGGTAAAGATACCGCTCCACCTGTTCCCGGCTGACTGCGTGATAGACATTTTGAATAAAGGGCTTGTTTTCCAGCACCGCCTCAAAGATATTCAGAAAGCCCTCCTGCCAGGTGGCATAGGTCTTTTTTCCATCCAGCGCCCTGGAAGCGTCCTCAAAACAGGCCCACTCCACCAGGTCATAGATGTCCTGAAAGTGATAGTAAAAGGTCATGCGGCTGACCCCGCAGTCCTCGGTGATGTCGGCAATTGTGATTTTGGTCAGCGGCTTTTGCAGCAGCAGCCGTTTCAGCGACGCTTCCAGCGCCTGCTTTGTAATGTTGGACATCACGCGTTCCTCCCCTCCGGCTGCGTGTCTCCTGTTTCTTCCAGGCATCTTGTATACAATACCTCCTTCGCCCCGAAGGAATCCTTCCTTTCCGATGCCAGTAAAAAGCCGTTCTTTTCATAAAAGTGCCTGGCCCTGCCGTTCTGCTCAAAGGCCCACAGAGCCGCCCGGCCATATCCCGCCGCCCGCATCTGCTGCAAAAGATGCTCCATCATCATCGAGCCGTACCCCCTGCCCCAGTTTTGGGGAAGGCTGTGGATGCAGACAAGCTCCGCCCAGCCCGGACGCTGTTCCGCCCGGAAGCCGCCCCAGAAAGCCATGCAGTGAGGGCAGTCGTTCAGCAACAGCAGCGAGCCTCTCAGCTGCTGCCCGGTCAGCACCCGGCGGTACATCTGCTCAATGCGTTCCCGCTCCAGATGTTTCTCCAGCTCTTCCCTCGGCAGGATGTCCGCATAGGCCGCCCTCCAGGACTCCACCTGAATCTGCGCCAATATTTTTTCGTCGCCAATTGCAGCTTGCCGAATCTGTATCCTGTCCATTCTGATTTCCCTCTCTACCGCTCCATCCGTCCCAGCGCGTTCTGCGCCCCCGCCACATCGGCGATATTTTCCAGCGCAAAGTAACTGCCGTACCGCCGCCCGTTTCTGCCGTAGCTAATCTCTGAAAACAGGATGGTTCCGGTGCCGTTTTTGTGCAGATGAATGTCCATCGGCGGCAGATCTTCCGCCCGATAAATCCTGACCTTGTTGCCCGAACGGATGATGAGCTTTTTGTTGGTGATGATGTAAAAGGTCTTGTCCCGCAGATAGAGCGTCTGCAAAAACCGCCCGAACAGTAGATAGAGGCCGATGCCGATAAACGGCAGCCCCCACACCACCATCAGGGGTGACCTCGAGGTGGTGACCGCCAAATATTCCCAAAACAGGGCAAAGCCCAGCCAAATGACGCTGAACGGGAGCAGCACAATGTCCCGGCTGGTCAGGCTTACCCCCTTCTCCGGCGCGCCCTCCCACAGAATGTATTCATCGTCCATAATGTATGGCTTGCAAAAATCGTAATGTTCCAAATTGGTCATCGGTTGCAAAAACCTCCTCTCATCGCTTTGCCGCTCACCGCAGCTTTTTGGAAAGATACAGCACCAGGTCGTCATCATTGCGGCAGTCGGCATAGGGCGCACAGACCGCGTCCCGGTACCAGACGCCGCTGCCATCCGGGATATACCCGCGCTTGATGTACATCCGCTGCGCGCTTCCATACCCGCTGTGCAGTCCAACCCCCAGAAAGACGGTGTCGGCATGCTCCGCCGCAATCCGCTCGGCCGCATCCATCAGCCTGCTGCCGATGCCGCGGTTGCGGTACTTTGCCAGCACCCCAAAATCGACAATCTCCGGGATGCCCTGCCCGGCAAACGCCCCCTGCTCCGGGGCAAGATAGACGTTGATGTATCCGGCAACCTGCCCGCAGTACTCGGCTGCCAGGGCAATTGCCTTCCCCTCCTGCTGGTCCCGGAGCCGCTGCTCATACTTTTTCGGGCTGGCGTTGACCCAGCCCTGTGCGACCTCCTCGCGGGCAATTACCTGCGCGTCCTCGGGCCGCAGGGAGCGGATGGTGATCTTCTCATCCATTTCGTAAATCATTCCGCCGCCCCCTTAACAGCCGCGCTCCAGATAGACCGACTCCCTGCCGTCCTCCACAAAGGATTCCTGCACGGCAAAGCCGTTCTTTTCCAGCACCCGAATCGAGGCTTTGTTGTCCGCAAAGGTGAAGGCCCCGACCGAGCGCAGCGAAAAGCGCTCCACTGCCTGCTGCAAAAACAGCCCAACCGCTTCGGTGGCAGCACCCTTTCCCCAAAGGGCCTTGTCGAAGATGCAGTAGCTGAGCATCGCGTTGGGGGACTGCTCGCAGTCGATGCAGTAGCACCAGACGTCCCCGACGTAGCGCCCGTCCGCGTAGATGGTCCTTCCAAAGCTCGCAGCACCCGGCAGCAGGGTCGCCTCAAAGTTCGCCAGCGCCTGCTCCAGGCTCTCCACGCTTCGCGGCAGCATCCGCTCAATCTGCTCATCCTGCGTCTGCTCAAAGTAGACGCGCACATGCCCGGCGGTGCGCTCGCGCAGCTCGATCTTCATCTTCGCTCCTCCGTTCTTCCTACAGCTTGTTTACCAGCTCTTTAAAGTGCCGTCCCCGCGCCTCAAAATCCGGGTAGAGGTCAAAGCTCGCGCAGGCCGGGGAGAGCGAGACGATGTCGCCTTCCCCCGCGATTTCCCGCGCCTTCTCCACCGCCTGCTGCATGTTGGAGACGTGGTAGATGGGCAGCGCCTGCTCGTCAAAATCCGCGCAGGCCCGCACCGCCGCCTCGATTTTTGGGGCGGTGACGCCCATCAGAATCAACGCCTTGACCTTTTCCACAATCTTGGGGGCCAGTGGCTCGAACGGAATCTTCTTGTCGTAGCCGCCCGCAAGCAGGATGATTTTCTGGTGGAAGGAATTGAGCCCCGCAATCGTCCTGGTCGGGCTGGAGGCAATCGAATCGTTGTACCATTTGACCCCGTCCAGCTCCCGCACAAACTCGATGCGGTGCTCGACGCCGGGGAAAGATTTTGCCACCGAGACGATGTTCTCCCGGGAAACCTCCCCCCACACCGCGCTGATGGCGGCCAGATAATTTTCGACATTGTGGATGCCGGGGATACGAATCTGATCCATCGGCAGGATGGCGGTGGTGCCTTTGCGGTCGTTCATGTAAAGAACGCCATCCTCGCCGAGATAGGCGCCGAGCGCCGGCTTTGTCCTGCGGCTAAACTGCAACGCCATACCGCGCACCTGAGGCACAAAGGAGGCGGTGATCTCGTTGTCGGCGTTGAGCACGGTGCGGCTCAGGCCCCCCTGGTGCAGATAAATGTTGCGCTTGGCGTCGATGTATTCCTGCATGTCCTTGTGGACGTCGAGGTGGTTGGGCGAGATGTTGGTGATGACCGCCACGTCGGGGGACTTGCGCATCGAAATCATCTGGAAGCTGGACAGCTCCACCACCGCGCGGTCCTCCGGGCCGATCTGCTCGATGCGAGGCAGCAGCGGAAAGCCGATGTTGCCGCCCAAAAAGACGTTGAAGCCCTGCGCCTTTAAAAATTCCGCAATCACCGAGGTGGTGGTCGTCTTGCCGTCCGAGCCGGTGACCGCATAGATCTTGCAGGGGCACAGGTCGAAAAACAGCTCCATCTCGCTGACCACCGCCACGCCGCTGCGCTGCGCCTCCTGCAGGGCCGGGTGATAGTAGTACATGCCCGGCGTGCGCAGAATCATGTCCTCCTCACACAGGTTGTCCAGATACCCTTCCCCCAGAATGAGCCGGATGCCGAGCGCCTCCAGCTGCCCGGCCTCCTCGCCGATCTGCTCGCGGGTGCGCTTGTCCCGCAGACTGACCCGCGCGCCCTTCGATGCAAACATCGGCAGCAATTCCCGATGGCTGCGGCCCAGTCCGATGAAGGAAACCTTTTGATCCTTTAGGCCGCGATAAAATAATTCCAGTTTGTCGTTCATATCGATAACCCCCTTGTTTTGGTTCAGGCAGGAAGATTCAAAATTCTTTTTTCATTATACACGTTCGCGGGGGCGCTGTCGAGTAAAGATGGTCAATTTTTCGCCCTCCCTCAAAAGATTCCTTCCCACAAAACGGTGGAAAAGGGTTTGACATCGATTGATAAAATCGATATAATTATAGTAAAGCAATTCATTTTTTCTATCTTGTTGCAGGGAAAGGAGACTTCTTATGAGAAAGATCGTTTTGTACGGAACCGGCACATGAGGCGGCTGCCCACCAGTGAAAGAGGTTCTTTCAGAGAATAACATCAAATATATGTACGTCGACATCTGCGAGAGCGTCGGCAAATTAAAACAGTTCCTCAAAATTCGCGACACCGCGGACGCCTGCAAGGAGATCCGCGAGCAGCATCGTGCCGGCATCCCCTGCATCGTTATCGACGACGAGGTCATCCCGGTCAACAGCCCAGAACATATGCAGCAGCTGATCGAGCAGTATCACCTCAAGGAAGAATAAAACCTAAACCAAAACAAAAGACCTCCCGGCGGGGAGGTCTTTTGTTTTGCGCTTTATGTCTGTCAGTGAAGGAAATCCTCCTGCGGGAGAGAAGCGCCGCCTGTCAGCCAGCCGATTATATCAAGCCTCCCCGAAAGATAGGCCTCCTCCGGAACCGCAAAGTGGTCGGCTCCTTCTATAACGGTAATGTATGCTTGGGCATTTTGTTCGGACAGGGCCTCGACCATCTGCACCGAAAGGAAGGGATCGGCAACCGCGTCCTCGCTGCCAACCACCGCCCATACAGGCAGACTGCGCAGCTTGGAGACATTTTCTGCGCTGGCCTGTACGCTGCCGCTCAGCGGCGCAATCGCACAAAAGCTGTCCGGATACCGAAGCGCCAGCTGCCACACGCCGGTGCCGCCCATGCTGTGCCCGGTGAGGCTCACCCGTTCCGGGTCGGTTTGGCAGCTTTCCTGCACCGCGCTGAGCAGCTGCATCAAGGCCTCCTGCACATCTTCCCAGCCCCTGCGGGCAGCGGGCAGCTGTGGGATCAGGACATAGGCCTCCGGGGCAAGCTGTCCGTTCTGCAGATACTGCGGCAGGCTGTCAGCCTGGGTGACCAGTTCCAGGTCGTCCCCCTTGCCGCTGCCGCCGTGCAGGTAAAGAATAAGCGGCATATTTTCCACCGCTCCCGCCGGCGTATAAAGCCAGTAGCCGATCACGCGGCCGTTGCGCAGCGTAAAATGCTGCTGCGTAAAGGAGGCCTGTTGAACCTCCTCCTCGTTTTGCTGCTCCTCAGGAACAGCGGTCTCCGACTGCTCTGTCAAACCCTGGTCGCCGGGAACAGATGGTTTAACCTGTGTTTCGGACATTGCTGTTTCGCCCGCTTTGTCAGGGTCGCTCCGCGGCCTCTTCCTGTTCGCCGGAAGTTTCTTCTGCATCTTCTTCCACAGCCGCAGGGATCAGCGTTGTTTTTTCGGTTGCGCTTTCCTCATTCGGGCGGCAGCTGCTCATGGTAAGCAAAAGAGCAATCGCTAAAACGCAGGCTAAAATCTTTTCCATCGTTTCCTCCTCAACAACAGGCGTTTTTTCGCAGAAAGCCTTCCGCCTTGCCTTCTTCTTTCAGCAGAAAAACCTCCCGATGGGAGGTTTTTCCGGATTGTACAATATGGTCATTTTTAAGAATCTTTTTCTTGCAAAAGCCCCACGCAACGCACAGCCTATTTTTCTAGCTGGCCGCAAGCGTACAACAAAGTTTTTCGAGTTCTGCGGAGCTCGAAAAGCAGGCGCTGCCCGCTGGACACCCGCTTCCTTTTGAAAAGGAAGCGAAACTCCATCTGCACAAATTTGGTCCCGCGAGGTAGAAACCTAACCCCCACGCCAAACCAATACATGAATCGGGTGCAGGCTCAGTCCGCCGTGAATTTAGTCCACACACAGCCCCGGTCCTGCGAGGTAGAAACCTAGCCCCCACGCCAAACCAATACGTGAATTGGGTGCAGGCTCAGTCCGCCGTGAATTCAGTCCACACGCAGCCCCGGTCCCGCGAGGTAGAAACCTAGCCCCCACGCCAAACCAATACGTGAATTGGGCGCGGCATCATGCCGCTATTTGGCGTAGTCGACAGCGCGGCTTTCGCGGATGATATTGACCTTGATCTGTCCCGGATACTCCAGCTCCGACTCGATCTTGTTGACGATGTCGCGCGCCAGAATGGTCATCTTGTCGTCACCGATCACCTCCGGACGGACCATGATGCGGATCTCGCGGCCCGCCTGAACCGCATAGCACTTCTCTACGCCGTCAAAGGAGTTCGCAATCTCCTCCAGCTTCTCCAAGCGCTTGATGTAGTTTTCCAGGTTCTCCCGTCTTGCTCCCGGGCGCGCCGCGCTGATGGCGTCAGCGGCCTGGACAATGCAGGCAACCAGTGTCTTTGGCTCCACGTCGCCGTGGTGCGCCTCGATGGCATGGATGACTGCCGGGCTTTCCTTGTATTTTCTAGCCAGATCGACACCGATCTTGACGTGGCTTCCCTCAATCTCGTGGGTCAGCGCCTTGCCGATGTCGTGGATTAAGCCCGCACGTTTGGCGGTAGCGACGTCAGCGCCCAGCTCCGCCGCCATCACGCCGGCAAGCTGCGCAACCTCAATCGAGTGCTGCAGCACGTTCTGGCCGTAGCTGGAACGGTAGCGCATGCGGCCCAGCAGCTTGACCAGATCCGGGTGCATGCCGTGCACGTTGGCCTCCAGAACGGCGCGCTCGCCGTCCTGCTTGATCTTGTTTTCAATCTCACGCTGCGCCTTCTCGACCGTCTCCTCGATTCTGGCCGGGTGGATTCTGCCGTCCTGAATCAGGCGCTCCAGCGAGATGCGAGCAATCTCACGCTTAACCGCGTCGTGGCTGGACAGGGTGATCGCCTCCGGGGTGTCGTCGATAATCAGGTCGACGCCGGTCAGCGTCTCCAGGGTGCGGATGTTGCGTCCCTCGCGGCCGATGATGCGGCCCTTCATCTCGTCGTTTGGCAGCGGCACAACCGAGACGGTCATCTCGCCGACATAATCGGAAGCGCACTTCTGAATGGCGGTGGCGATGATCTCCTTGGCCTTCTGCTCGGATTCGTCCTTAAACTTCTGCTCGTAAGCGTTGATCTTGACCGCCTTCTCGTGCACCAGCTCGTTTTCCAGGTTGGAAAGCAGGTACTCCTTGGCCTGCTCGGCGGTGTAGCCGGAGATCTTTTCCAGCGCCTCAAACTGCTGGGCCTTGATCTCGTTGGCCTCGCGCAGCTTGGCCTCCGCCTCCTTGATGCGGTTCTGCAGGGTGTCCTCCTTCTTCTCCAGGTTATCCATCTTGCGGTCGATGGATTCTTCCTTCTGCTGGATGCGTCTTTCCAGGCGCTGCACCTCGTTGCGGCGCTCCTTGACTTCCTTTTCTACCTCGTTGCGCTGCTTGTGGATCTCGTCCTTTGCCTCCACCAGCGCCTCTTTTTTCTTGACCTCAGCGTCCTTGATGGCGTCGCTGATGATGCGTTTTGCCTCTTCCTCGGCGGTGCCAAGCTCGGCCTCCGCCACCTTTTTGCGGTACTGGATTCCCAACGGGAACGCCACCGCGATGCCTGCTGCCAGCGAAATGAGGATGCAGGCCAGATAACTGATCATAGAACCCATGAAAATGTTCTTCCTCCTTTATCAATCTGTCCAAGAGTTTCAGCGCGGAACACTTTCCGCCTGTGAAAATTAAAAAAGGGCCGCTGCCCGCCTGCATTTTTTCCGGACATGACAAAACTTCCGAACCGCGCACCTTTTTACAAAATGCACGTTCAGAGCCCATTCTCAAAGACAGGAGAAAGAAGCGAAGTGACCTGTTTTTCGATATTGTTTTTTTACTATCTGTAATAAAAGTAAAATAAACTCCAAAGAGGATTGCAATTTAATCAGGATGTTGGTATGAAAATATCTGTTTTGCCTTTACACCTTGAACCCAAAACGACTGCATTGCGCAAAGCGCGCAACTGTCCTCCATCAAAAGGGGTCGTTTCGAAAATCTTATTCGATCTCAACTCATCCGAGAATATGCTCTGAAAAGCCATCTATTTTGCTGCCGCCACAGGCGTGCAACCAAAAAAGCGCGGCGCCGCGTCTTAAAAAAACGCCTCCCTAACCGGTGGAGAGGATGCGCCGGGCGCTTTGAGAATAACCTTACCGCCACAATTTTTTACCGAAAATGTGTTTGGTACATCTTTATTTTATCTGTTACGGTAGGACTTGTCAAGAAAATTGTGTTGACATTTCAGAGTTTGGGTGGTAACATGAAAACAAAGTAAAAAAGGAATATCCCAAAATCGTCGAAGGGGAAGCTGGACAGCAACACTTTTGCCGGACAGAGAACGGGCGCAGCACCTGAGGGTGCGGCTGGAAGCGCCCGCGGCAAAAAGCAGCCCGGTACCGCCCCGGAGAGCGCGTGAAAAATTTTTTTAAGCGCGACGCAGCGGCAGCGTTACAGGCCGGACAAGTGACGTCCCCTTTTTTGGCGGGCGTAATGCGGGTGGAACCGTGGAGCTTTGCAAATTTTTGAGCTTCATCCCAGATTTTGGGATGGAGCTTTTTTATTTGAATCCTTGGCTTTTTCAGAAGGGGGGAAGGCGGATGGAGAAGGACGACACTTCACAAACCAAAGAGATCTGCGACATCTATGACGTCTACGGCAACCGCACCGGCAAGACCTTTGTGCGCGGGGAGCCGCTCTCCAACGGGCAGTATGTCATGGTGGTGGATGTCTGGATTGTCAACAGCCGGGATGAAATTCTCATCCAAAAGCGTTCCGAGCAGAAAAAGGACCTGCCCGGCACCTGGGCCACCCACAGCGGCTGCGTCCTGGCCGGGGAAAGCTCCCTGCAGGCCTGCATCCGCGAGCCGCTGGAAGAAATCGGCATCCACATCCTCCCTTCCCAGATTCACAAGCTCAACCGCAAACTAAAGGGCAAGCTGCTCTCCGAAAATTTTGTGGTGGAGCAGGACTTTGACCTCGCCGACGCTGTCCTGCAGCTCGAGGAGGTCAGCCAGGTCAAGTGGGTGACGGTGCCGCAGCTGAAACAGATGGCGAGCCGCCGGGAATTTTACCGCTACCCCGAATTTTTCGACGTAGTTCGGTTTCTGGAGGAGCGCAGGAAACGAAAAAGAAACACAAAACCTTTTGATAGACCCTAAAGGAGGAAATTATCTATGATCCATATCACTCTCAAAGACGGAAGCGTCAAGGAATTTGAAGCGGGCGTTTCGGTCATCGACGTGGCCAAGTCCCTGGGCGCGGGCCTTGCCAAAGCGGCCTGCTGCGGCAGAATCAACGGCGAGGTCGCCGATCTGCGCACCCCCATCACCGAGGACTGCCAGCTGGAAATCTGCACCTTCGACGACGAGGACGGCAAAAAAACCTTCTGGCACACCTCCTCCCATGTGATGGCGCAGGCGGTCAAACGCCTGTATCCGCAGGCCAAATTTGCCATCGGTCCGGCCATTAAGGAAGGATTCTACTACGACTTCGACGTGGAAAAGCCGTTCACCCCGGAAGACATCGAGAAGATCGAGGCCGAGATGAAGAAGATCGTCAAGGAAAAGCTGCCGCTGGAGCGCTTTGAGCTGGACGTTCCTCAGGCGCTGGAACTGATGAAGGACGAGCCTTACAAGGTCGAGCTGATCGAGGAGCACGCAGGCAAGGGCGAAAAGATCAGCTTCTTTAAGCAGGGCGAGTTCACCGACCTGTGCGCCGGCCCGCACCTGATGGACGTCTCCCCGATCAAAGCCTTTAAAATTACCTCCGCCACCGGCGCTTACTGGAGAGGCGACAGCAGCAAGGCGACTCTGTGCCGCCTGTACGCAATTTCCTTCCCGAAGGCAAGCGAGCTGGAAGCGCACCTGGCAGCCATTGAGGAGGCCAAAAAGCGCGACCACCGCAGACTGGGCAAGGAGCTTGGCCTGTTCATGATGGCAGACGAGGGCCCGGGATTCCCGTTCTTCCTGCCAAAGGGCATGGTGCTCAAGAACACCCTGCTGGAATACTGGAGAGAGTGCCACAAGCGTTACGGCTATGTGGAGATCTCCACCCCGATCATCCTCAACCAGGAGCTGTGGCACCGCTCCGGCCACTGGGATCACTATAAGAACAACATGTACACCACCGTCATCGACGGCGAGGACTACGCCATCAAGCCGATGAACTGCCCGGGCGGCATGCTGGTCTATAAGAACGAGCCACATTCCTACCGCGACCTGCCGCTGCGCATGGCCGAGCTGGGTCTGGTTCACCGCCACGAGCTCTCCGGCGCGCTGCACGGCCTGTTCCGCGTCCGCTGCTTCACCCAGGACGACGCGCACATCTTCATGACCCGCGACCAGATGAAGGAGGAGATCAAAAACGTCGTCAAACTGTTCGACGAAATCTACTCCACCTTCGGCCTGACCTACCAGATCGAGCTGTCCACCATGCCGGAGGACCACATGGGCGACGAGGAGATCTGGCACTTTGCGGAGGCTACCCTGCAGGCAGCCATCACCGAGATGGGCAAGGACTTTGTCATCAATGAGGGCGACGGCGCCTTCTACGGCCCGAAGCTGGACTTCCACCTTGCCGACTCGCTGGGCAGAACCTGGCAGTGCGGTACCATCCAGCTTGACTTCCAGATGCCGGAGCGCTTTGAGCTGGAATACACCGGCGAGGATGGCCAGAAGCACCGCCCGGTTATGATCCACCGCGCGCTACTTGGCTCGATCGAGCGCTTCATCGGCGTCATCACCGAGCACTATGCAGGCGCCTTCCCGACCTGGCTGTCCCCGGTTCAGGTCAAGGTCATCCCGATCTCCGAGAAGGTTGCCGACTACGCCAAACAGGTCACCGAGAAGCTGGACGCAGCCGGTGTCCGCGTTGAAAACGACCTGCGCCCGGAGAAGATGGGCTACAAGATCCGCGAGGCCCAGCTGCAGAAGATTCCTTATATGCTGGTTGTCGGCGAGAAGGAAGCCCAGGCGGGCACCGTCTCGGTCCGCACCCGCAATGGCGAGGATCATGGCGCGATGGCACTGGATGAGTTCACCGCCCACATCCAGAAGGAAATCAAGGAAAGAACCAACTGCCTCTAATCATCTCAGCCGCAGTGAACAGGGCTAAAGCGCATAACATTCAAAAAAGACCTCCCGACGGGAGGTCTTTTTTATAACCCTAAAAAACTTTCCTGTTTTCACCGTTCACTCAACCGGACTGGCTGGCGAATGATGGTCCGTCTTTTCTCCGGAGCCACCTTGCGGGCATCCGAAAGGTAGATCTCGTGGTGAAGGCGGGTGCGGCTCAGGTCGGTCTGATACCCCTGCTCGCTGACAAAGGCGTTCATCCGGTCAATGGAATCCTGCTCGCTGTCGAAGCTGCCGGTGTGCAGAAGCTGCGCACACAGTCCCTCCTCCACCCGCAAAAATTCTGCCGGGGAGCAGTCGAGCTTCTTCTTGCGCTCCGCTGTCCGGACAGCCCACTCAAAATCCTCCCGCCGGATAAAATCGGGCAGACGCAGCACCGAAATCCAGTGAAAGGCCGACTTGTCCCGGAGGGAAATTTTCGCTGCCTCCTGCCACCAGAAACCCTCCAGAGGAGGGACAACATAGTCGAAAAAGCCCGCGATGGCATACCCGCTTTTGGGACTCATTTTCAGCGTGTAGGCCACGGCGTAAAGGATGGAAACAGCCTGCTGATAGCTCCCCTGCAGCTGGTTGGGGTCGCCCTGCCCGCGGACAGCCAGATAGCTGCAGGGCGGCACCTGCACAATCTGCGGCTGCCGGCCGGCCCGGTACAACGGTTCCTTTTTAAAATCGAACGGCATCGTTTCCCCTCCTTCCCGTTTATTCTGCCAGCGGCACACAGACCTCGGTGACCCAGTGGTCGGGGTTGGGGTCCATGGCCGGGGAGACATGGTAGATGTTGAACATCGGCCCCTTTATGCGGCAGCCGTTCTGTTCCACCCAGCGGGCGATCTCGGCATAGACCTGACCGACCTGGTCATGCCTGCCATTCAGCATCGCGGTGGCGGCGGTGATGGAGGGGATGGTTTTAAACTGCACGTTTTGGCAATCGGAAAAGCTGCCAGAGATGACGCTGCGGATCTCGACGTCTACCTCCCGCTCACAAAAGCCCTCGTCGTAATAGACAGTCATCAGGCCCTTCTTCTCCGACATCTGGCCCTCCGCGCCCAACTGCCGGAAGGCCTGCCGCATTTCCTTCCATAGCTCTCCCTCCTGCTCATAGCAGGGGATCACCCTGCGCAGAGCTGCCACCTGCATGGCGGGAAAGATTTTCTTTTCCACATGAAACAAAGACATATTCTGCTCCTTTCTTAGCCGGTCGATCGCCGACTGCACCAGGCCGATCCGATGCTGCAGTTCCTGCTGCTGGTCTTTCAGCTGCAGCTGCTGGAGGACCAGAAACCGCTCCAGCTCGTGCGGATTTTGCAGCTGCTGCAGCATTTGGCCGATTGTCTGCAGGCCAATGCCCATCTCCCGCAGCAGCTGGATGCGGGCAATCTGGCTCAGCTGCTGCGCGCTGTAATACCGGTAACCGTTTTCCGGCCCCACCTGATCGGGAACCAGCAGGCCAATCTCGTCGTAGTGGCGCAGTGTGCGGATGCTGACCCGGGCTAGCTTTGAAAATTCTCCGATTCGAAACATAGAAGGTACCTCCTGTCAAACGTTTTGCTGAGCTCCCTTTCAGTATAAACCCTCCCCCAACGGGAGAGTCAAGCCGCAGAAAATAAAAAGTCGTTCCCCTCCATTTACCGCATATTTTGTAAAAATTGCGCCCTTCGCCTTGCACATTTTCCGCGATTCCTCTATAATAAAATCGGATTGATATGCAACCTGATATTTTTTCTTCCTCTTTCGAAGAAAAAAGCAACCATAGGAAGGAATGGATCGGTGAACCATAAAGTTTTATTGTTGAACGCCGGCTTTTCCCTGTATGGCCTGATCCAGCAAAACCCCACGCTCAAACAGCAGTTTGCGCTGCTGGGGCTCAACTTTGGCAACGAGGTCATGGTGAACGACCGCCAGCAGCTGATCGGACAGATCAGCCAGTCGGTCAAAAACTGCCGCCTGCTGCTGCTGGTCGACAACGCTCCCGAGCTGCGCGCCCGGGAGATTCTGGCGCAGGGCTTCAATAAGCCCCTGCATCAGGATGAAAAGGCCCTACAGGATATCCGGGAATATTTAAGCCAAAACGGGCGGATGGCAAACGCCCGCCTGCAGAACGCCATGATTCCGCAGGACGCGGTTCCCTTAAGCGACCCCGGCTGCGGACAGGCCGGATTCGCCCTGTTTTTCCCGCAGACCTGCGTGGCGCTTGTCTCCGGTTCCGCCAAGGATGTGCTGCGGCTGGTGGCCAACCAGCTGTTCCCGCTGCTGCTGCGGCAGCTCTATCCGGGCGCGGTGACAGCGGACATCCCGCTGCGCGAAGACCGGGTGGAGGAGGTGGAGGACTACATCGACCGCACCTCCAGCCGCCGGGTCAGCGGCTTTCTGCCCATCCTGGGCGGCAGCGCCTCCAGCCCTGTTCTGCGGCTGATCTCCATTCAGGAGGACGAAAGAACCTCCCGCCAGTGCTGCGACAGCTTTTTGGAGGACCTCACCAGCGAGTGCGGCAAGGTCAGCACCATCCCCGGCCTGGGAACCCGGGGCCTGCGCGCGGTGGAAAAAAAGCTGGGCCGCCGGCACGAGCCGGTCGCCGCCTTTGCCGCCAACACAGCAGCTGCATCTACCGCCCCTGCGGCGGCAGTGACAGCAAAAGCATCCTCCCTCGCTCTGGACGATGAGGACGAGCTGTACGCAATGCAGGAATATGAGGACGAGGACGACGGGTCTGAGGATGAGGACGAGGACGACTTCGACGAACAGCCCGTCTCCCGCCGCCAGCAGAAAAAGGAACAGAAGCGCGCCTGCAAACAGCGCAGAAAACAACGCGAAGAGGACGACCAGCCGCGCCGGCGCTCGCCGCTTGTCAAGGTGCTGCTGCTTGTCTTTATCCTCATCTTTGTCTGCTCGGTCGGCTACCTCGGCTACTACTACTGGAAGTCGGCCCAGAACCGCGCCAACTATCAGACGCTGCGCGAGGTGTACGACAGCCCCACCCTGATCGCTCCGGCCGGCTACCCGTCCGACTACGACAGGTCCTTTGCGGCGCTGTGGGAGATCAACCCCGACATCGTGGGCTGGATCAGCATCGACGGCACCGACCTGGACTATCCGGTCGTGCAGACTACCGACAACACCACCTATTACCGGACAAACTTTGAGGGCGAATACAGCGAGCACGCCGTCCCGTTTGTCGACGCGGCGGTCGATCTCTCCAAACCCAGCACCAACACCATCATCTATGGCCACAACATCCGCACCGACGGCCAGATGTTCAACATCCTCAAGGGCTATACCAGCCTGGAATACTACCAGCAGCACCCGGTCATCCAGTTCGACAGCGTCTACCGTGAGGGCAAGTACAAGATTGTCTCGATCTTCTACACCAACACCCTCGCCGAGCACGGGGAAATCTTTCCCTACCATGAATTTATCGACGCTGCCAGCGAGCAGGAGACGCAGGAATACATCGACGACGTGCTCATCCGCAGCATCATCAACACCGGCGTGGATGTGCTCCCGTCCGACGAGCTGCTGACCCTCTCCACCTGCACCTATGAGTTCCACGAAGCCCGCTTTATCATCGTGGCACGCAAGGTCCGCGACGGCGAAAGCGAGACGGTGGACACCTCTCAGGCAACGATGAACCCCAGCCCACTCTATCCGGATATCTGGTACCAGCTGTTCGGCGGCACCAAACCGGACGAGGCGCAGCTCAAAGCCGCGCTGCACGCAGGGCAATAAATAAACAAAAGCACCAAAGGAGGAACTGACAAATGATACAAGCGCAAAACGTACAGCAGCCGCCACAGGGCGTAACCGCTGAGCTCTACAGCCAGCTGGAGGACTACCTGGCGCTGGGAAGGCTGGACTCGGACATCGGCAAGGAAGATTCCCAGCAAAAGACAACCCGCCGGGTCATCAAGAAAAAGAGCAGCCGCCAGCAGGAGGAAGAGAGCAGCGCAACCAGCTCCGGAACACTCTCCATCCAGGTAAACGGCGAGGTTATCCGCGGCTCCGCGTCGGAGATTATCGGACGCATGGTGGAAGCGGAGATGGGACCGACCTTCCAGGAGGAGGCGCTCAAGGCACAGGCCGTCGCGGCGTACACCTACGTGCGCTACCACAATCAGCGCGGAACCTCCCCTTCCGTTGTCGCCAAGGATACCGTTTCGGATGAGGTGCAGGACGCGGTCGACCAGGTCATCGGCGAAGCGATCTACTATGACGGCGAGTACATCAACGCCACCTTCTGCGCCTCCAATGCGGGGCAGTCGATGGACGCCGAGCACGTCTGGGGCGGCTATCTGCCGTATCTGGTCAGCGTAGAAAGCCCCGGCGACACCACCCTGAAGGCTTACGGCGCAACCGAGAGCTTTTCGGAGGAGGAGATTGCCGACTACATCGCCGACTACTGCGGCATCAACCCCTACAGCTACAGCGACCCGGAGGACTGGTTCTCCGATCCGGAGTACATCAACGGCCACTATGTCGACAGCATCCTGGTCTGCGGCCAGGAGCTCAGCGGCCGCGAAGTGCGGGAAAACCTGCTGGAAGCACAGATCAACTCCGCCGCCTTTGAGGTGGACTATTCGGACGGCGTCTTTACCTTCACCACCTATGGCTACGGCCACGGCGTCGGCATGAGCCAGCAGGGCGCGGACTATTACGCCATGCAGGGCTGGGACTATGTGGACATCCTCACCCACTACTACACCGGCACCACCGTCCGGTAAGCACTTGCAAAATAAACCGTAAAAAAAGGCTTTTCCGATACGGAAAAGCCTTTTTTTGCCCTACTGCGGGGCCTGATAATACTGCGCGTGGCGGCTCTGCCCGCCAAAGAGGTTGTCGTAGGCAAGCGTACGGTAGTCCTCAATCAGGGTGGTGTACTCGTTCTGTTCCAGGTGGCTGTAGGCCTTGCCGTTTTGGTCGATGTAGCCCACAAAGGTCATGGCCGGCAGGACCTCCTGAAAATTTTGCAGGTAGTTTTCGTACAGCGAATTTTCAATCCCCGCGTAGGAGAGCAGATATTGTCCCAGGAAATTTAAGCTGGTGGTGGGGATCTCGTCGTTCGGCAGGTCGTAGTTTGCCCAGATCAAAAACGGGGTCTTGTACTTGTCCATGTACTGCTCCATCGTCATCTGATCCTGGGTGACGCCGTAGGCCTTGTCCAGAAATTCCTGCTCCACCGAAGGCTGGTGGTCGCCGAACATCAGGATGATGGTCGGCTCCTCCTGCTGGCTGAAGTAGTCCACCAGTAGCCGGAAGGCCTCGTCAGTCTTGTTGGCGAGGGTCAGGTACTGCTCGGCCATCGGGTACTTGCCCGGCTCGTCGGTGAGCTGCACCTCGGCGGGGTAATCCTCCACCGTGTAGCTGCCGTGGTTCTGGATGGTGACGTTAAAGAGGAACAGCCGCTCCTCCGGGTCCTTGTGCTCAAACTCATAGATGATCTGACTAAAGGAAGACTGGTCGCTGACATATCCGTGCTCCTCGGTGACCGGCACGTCCATGTCCTCCACACACTTAAACTCGTCGAAGCCGAGCAGCGGGTAGGCCTGGTTGCGCTGCCAGGAAGTGCGCTCGCCGGGGTGGAAGGCCAGGGTACGGTAGCCGTTTTCCTTGAGCAGCGAGGCCAGCGAAGCCGACGGCTCCAGAATATACTGCTGATAGGGGATGCTGCCCGACGGCAGAAAGGCCATCGAGTTGCCGGTCAAAAACTCAAACTCACTGGCGCTGGTGCCCGCGCCGAACACCGAGGTGTAGGTGTGGCCAAAGATGAGGTTGTCCAACGAGTCGATGTAGTCGGTGACGCTCTCGCTCAGCGAAAGGTTTCCGAAATCCTCAAAGTCCGCCCAGGACTCGTTCATGATAGCGACGATGTTGGGGCGGGTGTCGGTCGAAACGGCCGGCTCCTTTTCGGCGACGCCGGCAGCGATGCGCTCAATGTTTTCAGCGGAGGGGTCCTGCGGCTCCTCCACCGACATGAACTGGGTGTTGCGCAGAAAGACCGCCAGCGCCCCGTCCTGCGAGTAGGAGCCGGACTGGTCCCAGACGTCGGTCTGGATGCCGAAGGTTTCCAGCGCGGCGGGATGCAGCACCGGATAAGCGCAGGCCACGATGGCGCACAGGTAGCCTGCCCGCAGCCTCAGCCGGTTTTTGGAGGGGCGAAACCTCCCGCACAGCAGCTGCTTGCGCAGCAGAAAGATCATCCCCGCCAGCAGCAGGAGGCAGACCACCATCTGCAAATTGAGCGAGAAGCGGTAGCTGTCCGCCACCGCCGCCGCTGTCCCCAGGGCGGTGAAGTCCCACGGCAGGATGGGGGTACCGCGAAACAGCGAAACGTAGTAGTTGGCGATCCCCCACACAAAGCACAGGACGTGGGTAATCACACTGCACAGAACGATGTAGTTGGTCAGGGCGCACAGGGTGAAGTGCACCACCCCGATGCACAGGTAGTTGGCAAGCAAAACACTGAGCGAATAATCCCAGGGCAGGTTGCCGCAGTAGGCAAACTGCATCAGATAAAAGGCGGTGATGGGGGTGAGCAGCATCAGCAGGGCAAGAAACGTCTCCTGCCGCGAAAAATGGCGGCGCACAAATTCTTTTACACGATTCATGATCGGATGGATTCCTTTCTAACACAAAAAATGAAAGCGGTCGGCCTTCCCTTATCCAAACGGGAAAGGCGGTCGATTTTCGTCAAAAAATCAAGGGCATGTAAAAATCATGTAAAAGCTATTATAGAACAATTGTCGGGGAATGTCAAAGGGAAATGGATGGAGGCGGATTTGATTTTTGTGGAGCGAAAAGTTTCGTTTCAGGGACTGGGGCTTGTTTCCTAAAATAGAAAAACCTCCCTGCGGGAGGTTTTTCTAGGTTGTACGATATGGTGGATTTGCTGGGAACTTTTTCTCTTACAAAAGTCCTAACATTAGTCCGGGAAGTTGAACGCAGTTCAACTTCGGGTCACGCAACGCATAATCTATTTTCCCTGCCAGCTACAAGCGTGACTTGCCGCTTGAACGATAAGGCGTTTCGCCGTTTCTCTGCAAACCTGGGAAGTTGAACGCAGTTCAACTTCGAGTCACGCAACGCATAATCTATTTTCCCTGCCAGCTACAAGCGTGACTTGGCGACCAAAGGCTTTGCCTTTGGAAACCACAAGCTTTTAAAAAAGCTTGTGCAAAACTTTTATTTACTGGAACCCGGTGCCGCGAGGTAAAAAGCCAAGGCCCCGCACTTAACCAATGCGTGAATTGGGCGCGGCATCATGCCGCCGCCGCACGGGCAAAGGCTTTTTTGCGGACCAGGAAGAAGCAGAGCAGATGAACGCCCGCTGTCAGAATCCAGGAAATCGGGTAGGAGATGTACAGGCAGTCCAGCGTGTGCTCCACCTGGAAGATGGTGAAGATCCAGATGATACGGAACGCGCAGGCGCCGGTCAGCGATACCAGCATCGGCATGATCGAATAGCCCATGCCGCGGATGCTGCCCACCATGACGTCCATCAGGCCGCACAGGAAATAGGTCGCGCAGACATAGCTCATACGGGTGATGCCGTAGGCAATAACCTCCGGGTCGGTGGTGTAGATGCTCAGCAGCTGCTCGCCCAGCAGGTAAGCGCCGCCGCCCAGCAGGATGCCGACCGCCGACACGACGCACAGGCACTCGAACAGGATTTTATTGACACGGCCAAACTGCTTGGCGCCCATGTTCTGGCTGGTGAAGCTCAGAGAGGTCTGGTAGACCGCGTTCATCGCGTTGTAGACAAAGCCCTCGATGTTGCTGGCAGCGGTGTTGCCCGCCATGACCTGCGAACCAAAGGAGTTGACCGAGGACTGGATCAGCACGTTGGAAAGGCTGAATACGATACCCTGCAGGCCCGCCGGCAGGCCGATGCGCAGCATCTGGCCGAGCTGGTTGAGGTGGAATTTCAGGTGCTTAAAGTCCAGATGGCAGGGGCCCTCCATCTTCATCAGGCACAGCAGAACTAGAACCGCCGAAACGGTCTGGGAAATGATGGTCGCCAGCGCGACGCCCGCAACGCCCATGTGGAACACGATGACAAAGAACAGGTTCAAAAGGACGTTGATGACGCCGGCCAGGGTCAAAAAGTAAAGCGGGCGCTTGGTGTCGCCGATCGCCCTGAGGATGGCCGAGCCAAAGTTGTAAAGCATGAAGGAAGGCATCCCCACAAAGTAGATGCGCATATACAGCACCGACTGGTCGATGACATTGTCCGGGGTGCCCATCAGCTCCAGCAGCGGGCGCGCCAAGGCAATACCGACAAAGATCAGAAAGACGCCGCCGATCAAGGCGGTCAGAACCGAGGTATGTACCGCGCCATGTACGCCGTCATAGTCCCGCGCGCCGTAGTTGCGCGCAACCACAACGTTCGCGCCGACCGAGATGCCGACAAACAGGTTGATAATCAGGTTGATTAGCGCGCTGGTGGAGCCGACCGCCGCCATCGCCTCGCTGCCGGTAAAGCGTCCGACAACCACGATGTCCGCCGCGTTGAACAGAAGCTGCAAAATGCCGGAGATCATCAGCGGGATGGAAAAGATCAGGATCTTGCTCAAAAGCGGACCGCTGCACATATCCATTTCGTATGATTTCTTCATGACACACATCCTTTTCTACATCAAGACTACTCTCGCCCGTCCCTCAAATTGATTCTGCCCGGGGCCGGAACCTTCCAATATTGTTTATTATAGGCAAGGTCCGCCCGAAATGCAATAGTGAAGTTGCACACTCTCGGGCAAAAAAACACAGAAAATTTTACCGTTAATTAACACACGCTTTACAATGCTGCCCTTCCTCTTCCCAGGAAGCCACAAAAAAAGTCCGGAACATACTGTTCCGGACTTTTTCTCCATGAAAATTTATCGCATGAGCATGTCGGCAGCGTCAAACAGGCGCTGTTCGATGATTGGAATCTGCTGTTTGTCGTTGGTGACGATGGTCAGGTAGACCTTGATCTTCGGCTCGGTTCCGGACGGACGGACAATCACCTTCAGGTTGTTTTCCAGATCGTACTCCAGCACGTTGGAGGTCGGCAGCGAAATGTCCGCCTCGCCGCCGCTGCGGAAATCTTTGCGCTTGGAAATCTGGTAGTCCGCGCAGGCCAGCACCTTGTAGCCGGAGAAGCTCTTTGGCGGGTTCTCGCGCAGCCGCTTCATGATGCCTGCCATCGTCTCCATGCCCTCGGTGCCCTCGTAGGTGTAGCCTTTGACCTTGGAGGCGTAGACGCCAAAGCGGGCGAAGATGTCGTTCAGAGCGTCGATCAGTGTCTTGCCCTGTCTCTTATAGTACTGCGCCATCTCGCAGATAATCATCGAGCCGTTGACCGCATCCTTATCGCGCACATGGCCGCCGGTCATGTAGCCGTAGCTCTCCTCAAAGCCGAGCAGGAAGCGGTTTTCCTCGCCCTTCTGCTCCAGCAGGGTGATCTGCTCACCGATGTACTTGAAGCCGGTAAGGACGTTGATCATCTGGATGCCGTAGCTCTTGGCGACCACGTCAGCTAAAGGGGTGGAGACAATCGACTTGACCGCTACCGGGTTCTTTGGCATGGTGCCCTGCGCGATGCGCTGCTTGGCGATATAGTCCAGCATCAGCACACCCACCTCGTTGCCGGTCGGCAGGATATATTCGCCGTGGTGATTGACCGCGATGCCGACGCGGTCCGCATCCGGATCGGTGGCCAGCACCAGGTCGCCGTCAATCTTCTTGCACAGCTCGATGCCCAGCTCCAGAGTGGATTTTTCCTCCGGGTTTGGATATGGGCAGGTCGGGAAGTGGCCGTTCGGCAGCTCCTGTTCCCGCACCACCGCAATGTTCTCAATGCCAATGCGCTGCAGAATGCGGCGGACCAGCTTGTTTCCAGTGCCGTTGAGCGGAGTGTAGACCACCTTCAGGTCGCTCTTTTCCACCGGCGCCTTGCTGACGCGCAGCGCAAATACGCGGTCCAGATACTGGTCCACCAGCTCGTCGGAGATGTACTCGATCATGCCGGTGCGCAGCCCCTCCTCCAGCGAGATCTTTTTGACCCCGTCAAAGATGTCGGTCTTGCTGGCAAGCTCCAGCACCTTGGCGGCAGCCTGCGGGTTGAGCTGGCAGCCGTCCTCGCCGTAGGCCTTATAGCCGTTATACTTGGAGGGGTTGTGGCTGGCGGTGATGACGATGCCGGCGCTGCAGTGCAGCTGACGAACCGCAAAGGAAAGGGTCGGGGTCGGCATCAGTTCCTTAAACAGGTACGCCTTGACGCCGTTGGCCGCAAAGACTCGCGCGGTGACGTTGGCAAACAGATCGCTCTTGATGCGGCTGTCATAGGCGATGGCCACCGACGGATTCTCAAATTTCTCCTTGACATAGTCGGCCATGCCCTGGGTGGCAAGCGCGACGGTATAAATATTCATCCGGTTGGTGCCCACACCCAGAATGCCGCGCAGTCCGGCGGTGCCGAACTCCAGCATCTTGACAAAGCGCTCCTTGATCTCGTGGTCGTTGCCCTCGATGTCCACCATCTCTGCAATCAGATCCGGATCTTCCAGATGCTTGGACTTCCAAATGTTGTATGTGTCAAGATAGTTCATCCCAATCATCCTTTCTAATGTTCGTCATTTCCCATGTGGTTTTTCGCACAAGATTATGTGCAAATTAAATATATCCCATTTTTATTCTATGACTTTTTTATTAAAAAGTCAACAAAATCCAGTCGAAAACCGCGGCCTTTTCAGGAAAATTTTCCGTTTATTCACACAGCCAACAGAAAATCGACCGCTTTCTTCCCTTTCCGCCTGTACAACCCGCGCGGCGGCAAGCGAAAACGGATTGATTTTCCAGCCGCAATTGTTTATAATAAAAGACAGAAAAAGACGTTCCAGACAGATGGCATCCACAGGGACGAGGCTTTCAGATTAAGGAGGAATTTTTCTATGTTAGTTTCTGCAAAAGAAATGCTGGACAAGGCAAAGGCCGGCAAGTACGCGGTTGGACACTTCAACATCAACAACCTGGAGTGGACCAAGGCGATCCTGCTCACCGCGCAGGAGAATAACTCCCCGGTTATCCTGGGCGTATCCGAGGGCGCCGGCAAGTACATGGGCGGCTACACCACCGTCGTCGGCATGGTCAACGGCATGATCAAGGAGCTCGGCATCACCGTTCCGGTTGCGCTGCACCTCGACCACGGCAGCTATGAGGCGGCCAAAGAGTGCATCGAGAAGGGCTTCTCCTCGGTTATGTTCGACGGTTCCAAGTATGACATCGAAGAAAACGTCGCCAAGACCAAGGAGATCGTCGCGCTGGCACACGCCAAAGGCGTCTCGGTTGAGGCCGAGGTAGGCGCCATCGGCGGCGAAGAGGACGGCGTGCTGGGCGGCGGCGAGATCGCAGACCCAGACGAGTGCGCCAGCATCTGTGAGCTGGGCGTCGACATGCTGGCTGCCGGCATCGGCAACATCCACGGCGTCTATCCGGAAAACTGGCCCGGCCTGCGCCTGGACGTGCTGGCAAAGATCCAGGAAAAGACCGGCACCATGCCGCTGGTTCTGCACGGCGGCACCGGCATCCCGGACGAGATGGTCAAGGACGCCATCAGCAAGGGCGTTTCCAAGATCAACGTCAACACCGAGTGCCAGATCGTCTTCACCGAAGCGACCCGCAAATATTTTGAGGAGAACAAGGACCAGCAGCCAAAGGGCTTCGACCCAAGAAAGGTCCTCAAGCCGGGCTTCGAGGCCATCAAGGCAAAGGTCAAGGAGAAGATGGAGCTGTTCGGCTCGATCGACAAGGCCTAAAAACTATCTTTTGGACAAATCTTTTTGCGGGAGAAGGGCGCTTCCTTCTCCCGCTTTCTGTCACAAGGAGGTGTCAGGATGCAATACCAGCCCAAAACCATCCGCCTGCGGGACGGCTCCCAGGCGCTGTTCCGCCAACCCACGCCGCAGGACGCTGCCGGGATGGTCCAGTACATGAAAACCTGCTACGCCCAGACCCCTTACCTGCTGCACTCCCCCGAAGATTTTCAGATGACAGAGGAGCGGGAAGCGGCATTCCTCGAAAAGGTGCTGCAATCGGAGTACGACCTGATGATCGTCTGCGAAATCGATGGGGAGATCGCCGGCAACTGCCAGCTCTCCTTCCACAACAAACCCAAGACCCGCCACCGCGCCGATGTGGCCATCGCCCTGATTCAGAAGTACTGGAGCCGCGGCATCGGCACCGCCATGTTTGAGGAGATGATCCGCCTCGCCAAAGAGCGCGGCATCGAGCAGCTTGAGCTGGAGGTCATGGAGGGCAACGACCGCGCCATCCGGCTGTATGAGAAGTTCGGCTTCGAGCGGTTCGGCGTCCGCCCAAACGCCATCCATCTGAAAGACGGCACCCGCCCGCGGGAGCTCTTGATGGTCAAGGTCCTCTAAGCCGCAGCAATTTAGGGACTATATCCAAAGGAGGAACCGATGAAAGCAATCTCCCATCTGCCCGCCGGCTACCGTCAAATCGACTCGATCGACCTGCAGAAGGACAAAAAAGCCGCCCTCACCGTCAATGCCCTCGCCCTGCTGATCGGCGCGGCGATAATTCTGGGCGCAAATCTGTTTGTCCCAATCACCTCGCTGTTCACCGGGTCGGACAGCCTGACCGTCGGCCTGCGGTTTTTGGTGCTGGGCGTCTCCATCTTCGCTTATCTGTTTTTGCACGAGCTGGTCCACGGCATTGTCATGAAGGCGCTGGGCACCAAAAAGGTCCGGTACGGCTTCACCGGCCTGTACGCCTTTGCAGGCAGCGACGACTATTACGACAAAAGCGGCTACCTGACCGTTGCCCTGGCCCCAATTCTGACCTTTGGCGTTCTGTTTGCCGCCATCCTCCCGCTTGTTCCGCAGGGGTGGTTTTGGGTCGTCTATCTTTTGCAGGTCATCAACCTTTCCGGCGCCGCCGGCGACCTGTTTGTGACCGTCCGGTTTGCCCGGCTGCCAAAGGACATCGCCGTCAGGGACTGCGGGGTCAGCATGACGGTCTACTCGAAAAGCGAATGTTAAACGAAAATCCGCGCAGGGAGGGAAAATCATTTCCCTCCTTCCTTTTTTAGAAGAAGATTGCGGCAAAAAACTTTTTTATTTTCTTTACAAAAATGGCGACATCATCCGCTCTTCTTCGGTTGATTCATCCGCCAAATCCGTTTATAATAAAAAGAGCAGTTTGTAAAGGGTATAATCCGACGCCCCGCGCGCACACTATTCCGGAAGAAATCTTTCTACGGAGGTGCGGCGTATGGGCCGAACAAAAAAGGAACCGCAGGAAAAGCTGAAGCACTCCCCCGTCAACGAGACCCCGGAGGGCGGCGATTCTGCGGAATATGAAGAGATGCCTGACCAGTCCGAGCAGATTATGCAGACCGGATCGGTCACCGTGACCAAGGCAAAGCACGTCATCCACTGCCTGACCATCGTCGGGCAGATCGAGGGGCACTACATCCTGCCCCCGCAGAACAAGACCACCAAGTATGAGCACGTCATCCCCCAGCTGGTCGCCATCGAGCAGGACCCCTCCATCGAGGGGCTGATGATTATTCTGAACACCGTCGGCGGCGACGTGGAGGCGGGGCTGGCCATCGCGGAGCTGATTTCCGGGATGAAAAAGCCGACCGTCTCGCTGGTGCTGGGCGGCGGACACTCGATCGGCGTGCCGCTGGCCTGCAGCGCGCGCCAGTCGTTCATCGCGCCGTCGGCCACCATGACCGTCCATCCGGTGCGGATGAACGGCCTGGTGCTGGGCGTGCCGCAGACGCTGTCCTACTTTGACCGGATGCAGGAGCGCATCGTTCGGTTTGTCACCGACAATTCCAAAATTTCCTCCAAGGACTTCCGACGGTTGATGATGAACACCGGGGAGCTGGTGATGGACGTCGGCACCGTACTGGACGGCGAAAAGGCGGTGGAGGAGGGGCTCATCGACCATCTGGGCGGCTTAAGCGAGGCCATCGCCTGCCTCTACGAGATGATCGAGGGCGGGGACGGCGGCAAAAAGGCAGCCAAAAAAGCAGCCAAAGGCCGCCGCACCGCCAAGGCAAAAGGGGGCAAGCAGAAATGATCCTCCACTCCATCGTCCCCGTCGAGGCCATGCAGCAGATGATGGCCGACTGGCAGGCGCAGGGGATGCAGCAGCCCGCCCGGCAGACCTTCTTTCTCTCCGCCACCTGCGCGGTGGAGGGCACGGTGCTCGACGGACAGCTGACCGTCGAGCGCATCTTCTCCACCAACCCCGCCGATTTCCTGGGCAAAGAGCTGTATCCGACAGCTCCCGTCTCCCTTTCCTGGCTGCCAAGGACCTATCCCTTCCCCTAAAAAATTGCGCGCTTCCCCTGCGCGCTTACATAAAAAAGCCGGAGCCTTGTGGGAAAGCCTCCGGCAGTCACTCAATCGCCTTTTCCGGCAGCGTTTTTTCCTGCGCTGCCTTTGATAAAAAACGACCAAAAAGGCGCAGCTCCACGCTGCCCGCGTTTTAAGGAGAGATGATATGGCAAGCAAAAAAACTTCTTCCCGCGGCAAAAGCGCCGCCGCAAGCGAAAAGGAGCGAAAGAACCGCGAGGAGCACTCCCGCCAGCAGTTCTGGGCAATCGTCGTCTTTGCTGTGGCGGTGTTCATCATGGCCACCACCCTGATCGAGGGGCAGAACGTCTGGAACTGGATACATAACTTCTTTCTCGGGATGTTCGGCTGGAGCGCCTACCTCATCGCCCCGCTGCTCTTTTATATCTCGATCATGACCACCCTGGACAAGCCCATCGGTCTGGTGGGGCACAAGGTCTGGCAGACCATGCTGCTCATCTGCCTGCTCAGCGGCGCCACCCAGGTGTTCGGCAGCGGCATCCCCAACGGCAACCTGATTGAAAAGTTTCTCACCCTGTTCCAGAACGGCATCGACGGGCACGGGGGCGGCGCGGTGTCCGGCATCTTCGGCCTTCCGCTGCTGTACTGGTTCGGCCCCACCGGCGCCAAGGTGACGATGGTGCTGCTGATCTTTGTGGTCATCATGGTGCTGACCGGCGGGACGCTGATCGGCCTGTACCAGTCAGCCAAAAAGCCGATGAAAAAGATGGAGGAGGTCTATGTCGCCCACTCCGAGATCCGTGAGCAGCAGCGCCAGCTGCGGCAGGAACAGATGGAGCAGGAACAAAGCAAGCCGCACTTTAACATCAACATCCCCGTTGCCGGGCAGGAATCGCCCGACGACGAGCCGCCCCTTCTGACCGATGGCGGCTTTAACCCCAGCAGCTTCTTTAACGCCAAGCGCAAAAAGGAGCAGGAGCTCCAGCAGATGCAGCAGGCCCAGCAGGAGGACACCCGCAAGGGCCGCGCCGCCATCAAGGAGAGACTTGCCCAGGAGCGCGCCGAGCAGAAGCGCCAGGAAGAGGAGCGCGCCCGCCAGATTGCCCAGCAGCGCGACGAGCTGCAGGAGGCGGTGGGAACCGAAGCCTTCTGGAACCCGCCCTCTGAGGAATCCCTGGACGAGACAGCTTCCGTCTCCCCGGCAGCAGCCGACACCGACGAGCCAGTCAGCTCCCCCTATCTGGACGATTTAATCAACCGCGTGGCCTCCGGCAAGCCCTCCCTTGCCAAGGAGGACCAGACGGTGCTGCACACCTTAAAATCGAACATGCCCATCCCGCCGGTGCGCCCGGTGGCGGACTCACAGCAGGCGCAGCGCACCATGAAGCTGTTTGAAGAAAACCTCGGCGACGTGCAGCAGACCGGCCTTTCCTGGGAGGACAGCCCCGATGTGGAGGACGACGGCCTGATCGCCCCGGAGGATTTCCACTTCGGCGAGCACTTCGAGCAGCCAGAGCCACAGCCGGCGGTTGAGGAAATCCCACTGCCGCAGGCTTCCGCTCCAGAGGAGGTTCCAGAGGAACTGCCGGAAGAGCCAACCGCCTCCTTTGACCCGGACAATATCCATCTGGAGGAGGAGCCGGAGGTAGAGGACCTGCTCCCCACCCCTGAGAGCAGACAAGCCTCCCATGAAATCATCGAGGTCTCCCCCGACGAAATCAGAGCCCAGGGCATGAGCCTGGAGGGCGTCTCCCACTCGGCGGACCAGCCCGAGCCGGAGGAGCCGGAAGAACCCCCGTACATCCCGCCCCCGATCGATATCCTCAACGAGATCGAAAAGCCCAACGAGGAAAACCTGCAGGAGGAGCTGCGCTCCAACGCCGAGAAGCTGGTCACCACCCTGCAGAGCTTTGGCGTGCAGACCCGCATCATCGACATCGCCCGCGGCCCTGCCGTCACCCGCTATGAGCTGCAGCCGTCGGCCGGCGTCAAGATCAGCAAGATCACCAACCTCGCCGACGACATCGCCTTAAACCTCGCCGCCTCCGGCGTGCGCATCGAGGCCCCCATCCCCAACAAGCCCGCCGTCGGCATCGAGGTGCCCAACAAGGTGGTCAGCACCGTCTCGATCCGGGAGATCATCGACTCCCCCGAGTTCCAGCAGGCCAAAAGCCCGCTGGCGGTCGCCCTGGGCCGGGACATCGCCGGCAAGGTGACCATCGCGGACCTGGCCAAGATGCCGCACACCCTGATCGCCGGCTCCACCGGCTCCGGTAAGTCGGTGTGCATCAATTCGCTGATTGTCAGCATGCTCTACCACTCCACCCCGCAGCAGGTCAAGCTGGTGCTCATCGACCCCAAGATGGTCGAGCTTGGCATCTACAACGGCATTCCGCACCTCCTGATTCCGGTCGTCACCGACCCCAAAAAGGCCGCGGGCGCCCTCTCCTGGGCGGTCAACGAGATGCTCAACCGCTACCAGCTCTTTAAGGATTACAGCGTGCGCGACATGGCCGGCTTTAACCGCGCCGCCGAGAAAAACGGCCTGAAGCCGATGCCGCAGATTGTCATCATCATCGACGAGCTGGCCGACCTGATGATGGCTGCCCCCGGCGAGGTGGAGGACTCGATCTGCCGCCTGGCGCAGATGGCCCGCGCCGCCGGCATGCACCTGGTCATCGCCACCCAGCGCCCCTCGGTCGACGTCATCACCGGCGTCATCAAGGCCAACATCCCTTCCCGCATCGCCTTTGCGGTCTCCTCGCAGATCGACTCCCGCACCATCCTGGACGCCAGCGGCGCGGAAAAGCTGTTGGGCCGCGGCGACATGCTCTTCTCCCCCATCGGCGCCTCCAAGCCGACCCGCGTGCAGGGCTGCTTTGTCACCGACGGGGAGGTAGAGCGGATTGTCGAATTCATCAAGCAGTCCTGCCAGAAGATGACCTATGACGAGCAGATTCTGCAGGAGATCGACCGTCACGCTGTCGCCGACAAAAAAAAGGGCAAGGACAAGGACGACGGCGGCGGCTTCTCGGACGAGGACGAGATGCTGCCCAGCGCCATCGAGATTGTGGTCGAGACCGGACAGGCCTCCACCTCGATGCTGCAGCGGCGCTTAAAGCTCGGCTACGCCCGTGCCGCCCGCCTGATGGATGCCATGGAGGAAAAGGGCATCATCGGCCCGTTCGAGGGCAGCAAGCCCCGCCAGGTGCTCATTACCAAGGAGCGCTGGATCGAGATGAAGATGATCGCCGCCGCCAGGGCGGAGGATAACCGGCGCAACTATTAAAGCAGGGAGGTGCCTTTTGTGTCTGTCCTGCTGGATCTGTGCATTGAGTTTCTGGGAGATATAGCCGATTTGCTGATCGAAAAGTTCACCGGCAAAAAGAAAAAAGGCTCCCAGAAGAAAGCAACCCCCGACCATTCCAGACTATAAAAGAACCGGCTGCCGCGCAAACAATGCGCGGCAGCCGGTTTTGTTTTGTACCGAAAAGGTAAGAAAAAAGCAGAGGAAAGTTTCTCAAAACTTTCCTCTGCTTTGGATAGCTGTACTGGAACAAAGAGATCAATTGATTTTTATTCCTCGTCCTCGCGGGTGGCCGCATCCAGCAGGCGGTCGATCTGCTCGCGCTCCTGCTCGGTGCCCTGCGGCAGCACCGCTTCGGCAGCTAAAGCGTCAGATTCTGCTTCTGCCTTCCCTTCCGCAAATGCGTCAGCATTTGGCGACGATGAACCTTCAGATTCATCGTCTTTTTCCACCGCCGCGATGCCGATGATGCTGGTCTCATTGTCGACCTTCATCACCTTGACGCCGCCGGCGTAACGGGACTGCTGGGAAATCTGATCGGCCGGGATGCGGATGATGACGCCGCTGTCGGTAATCAGCATGATGTCGTTGTTGTCGTCCACCTTCTCAAAGCCCGCTACCGGACCATTCTTGTCGCAGTAGTAGTTGCGCAGGCCCTTGCCGCCTCTGGACTGCAGGCGGTACTCGGAGAGGTCGGTGCGGCGTCCCAGGCCGGACCTGGAGACGGTGAGGATGTCCTTGCCCGCTTCGGCGACCACCATGCCGATTACCTCATCGCCCTCTTCCAGGGTGATGGCCTTGACGCCGCGGGCAGTTCTGCCCATCGAGCGGGCATCCTGCTCGTTAAAGCGGATGCTCATGCCGTTTTCGGTCGCCAGGATGATGTCGTCGCTGCCGCCGGTGATCTTCACCCACGCCAGCTCGTCGCCCTCGTCGAGGTTGATGGCGATCAGGCCGCTCTTGCGCACGTTCATGTAGGCGTTGTATTCGGTGCGCTTGATGACGCCGTGACGGGTAACCATGACGTAGTACTTATCCTCCGCCGCGATGTCGCCGGTCTTGATGACGCAGGTGATCTTCTCCTCCTGCTCGAGCGGCAGGATGTTGACCACATTGGTTCCGCGCGAGCTGCGGGAGCCTTCCGGAATCTCATATCCCTTGATGCGGTAAACCTTGCCCTTGTTGGTGAAGAACATCAGGTAATCGTGGGTGGAGCAGGTGTAGATCTCGCTGACAAAGTCCTCATCCCGGCGGCTCATGCCGCTGATGCCGCGTCCGCCGCGGCGCTGGGTCTTGTAGACATCCAGCGGCTGGCGCTTGAGGTAGCCAAAGTGGGTCAGGGTGACCACGCACTCCTCCTGCGGAATCAGGTCCTCGATGTCGACCTCGCCCTCCACCGCGGCAAGCTCGGTGCGGCGCGGGTCGTTGAACTTCTCCTTGATTTCCAGCAGCTCCTCCTTGACGATGGCGCGGACCTTCTTCTCGTCGGCCAGGATGGCGTTGTACTCGGCGATCTTGGCGTGCAGCTCATCCACCTCGGCCTGGATCTTCTCGCGCTCCAGCCCTGCCAGACGGCCCAGCGGCATCTGCACAATGGCCTGCGCCTGCGCGTCGTCCAGACCGAACCGCTCCATCAAGGCAGCCTTGCCTTCCTGCACGGTGTAGTGGGAGCGGATAATCGAGATGACCTCGTCGATGTAGTCCAGCGCGGTCATCAAACCCTCCAAAATGTGGGCGCGCTCCTTGGCCTTTTTCAGGTCAAAGATGGTCCTGCGGGTGATGATCTCTTCCTGGAACTTGATGTATTCGTCCAGCATCTGGTGCAGGGTGAGCGTCTTTGGCTCGCCGCCCACCAGCGCCAGCATGATGACGCCGACGGTGTCCTGCAGCTGGGTATAGGAGAACAGCTGATTCAGAACAATCTGTGCGTTGGCGTCCCGCTTTAATTCGATGACGATCTTCATGCCCTTGCGGCTGGACTCGTCGCGGATATAGCTGATCTGATCGATCTTCTTCTCCTTGACCAGCTCCGCGATGCGCTCGATTAAGCGCGCCTTGTTGACCATGTAGGGGATCTCGGTGACGACAATCCGCTCGCGGCCGTTCTTCATCTCCTCGATGTGGGTCTTGGCGCGCAGGGTGATCTTGCCGCGGCCGGTCGCGTAGGCCGCGCGCACACCGGAGCGCCCCATGATGATGCCGCCGGTCGGGAAGTCCGGGCCCTTGATGTGGGTCATCAGCTGCTCCAGGCTGGCGTTGGGATTATCCAGCAGGCAGCAGACGCCGTCGATGACCTCGCCCAGGTTGTGCGGCGGGATGTTGGTCGCCATGCCGACCGCGATGCCGGTCGAGCCGTTGACCAAAAGGTTCGGGAAGCGGCTGGGCAGAACCACCGGCTCCTGCAGGCGGTCGTCGTAGTTTGGCCGGAAATCGACCGTCTCTTTATCGATGTCGGTGAGCATCCGCATCGAGATTTTGCTCATCTTGGCCTCGGTGTATCGGTAAGCCGCCGGCGGGTCGCCGTCGATCGAACCGAAGTTGCCGTGGCCGTGCACCAGCGGATAGCGCAGTGAAAAGTCCTGCGCCAGGCGCACCAGCGCGTCATAAACCGAGGCGTCGCCGTGCGGGTGGTATTGGCCCAGCACGTTGCCGACGGTGTCCGCGCACTTGCGGAAGGCGCGCTCCGGGTACAGGCCGTTGCCGTACATGGTGTACAGGATGCGGCGGTGAACCGGTTTCAGACCGTCCCGCACGTCCGGCAGAGCGCGGCTGGCAATGACCGACATGGAGTAATCCAGATAGGCATCCTTCATCTCCTGCTCAATATCTTTTTGGATCAGGTTCTCACCCGATGTCAGGTTTTCACCCGATGTATTCATCTGTTCTCATTCCTTTCCACACAAGCCGGCAAGACTATTTCTGGGTCAAATCGTGATAAGCCTGCGGCGCCTTCTGCTGCATCAGGCTGGCAAGCTCCTGCGCCTGCTCCACATTCAGCACACTTTTGGGGATGACATAGACGTGGTTGCCCTGATAGACAATCGAGAAGCAGTGCTTGAGCTGATAGCAATGGGCAATCTCGCTGTAGGCGACCTCTTTTTCGTTCAGGTAGAGCTTCTCCTCCCCCACAATGACACGCTGGTCGCCCTCCTCCTCAAAGGCCTTTGCAATCGCGCGGTTGGCCTTCTGGTAACTGTTTCGCAGCACCAGCGCCATGGCGCCCAGCACAATGGCAAAGACCAGCGCAAAGCCGTTGCCGCTGTAGGCATACCAGATGACCTGCGCGCACATCAACAGCGTCAGGATCACAAACAGGCGCTTTGGCTTTTTGTTGGTGCCGTCGGCCTTGTCGGTGGCCTCCAGTCCCTCAAAAATATCGACATAGCGCACCGCAAAGTCGATGCGGTAGCCTTCCGGAGCGTCGTCCTGCGGGGTCTCCTCCAGCTGCTCCTGTTCCTGTGCCTGCTCCATCTCCTCGTTTTGTTCCAGCTGTTCCTGCTGCTGTTCCATCTTCTCTTCAAGCGGTTGCATGATTTAGCCCTCTTTTCTTTTTGATGTTTTGGGGGTCCCTCTCTATTTTCCCAGCGCTGCCACCTGCTCGCGGATCACCGGGTCCGCCTGCTCCAGCGCGGTTTTGGGGATGATGATTCTCTTGCCGTTTTTGATCTTGAGCACCAGCGTCTGATCGTTTTTTTCCACCTCAAAGATTTCGCTGCACAAGGTGGTGCTGCGGTGCCTGCCATTTAAAAAGCAGACGATCTTATCCGGCTCGAAGGCGTATTCCATCGGTTCCAGCAGGCTCGTATCCTTTTTGAGCTCCTTGGAAACCGAATGCCGCAGCGCGATGGGAAACATGACAAAGTTATAAAACAGGTTAAAGAGCTGAAAGACGATCATCAGCACGCCGGCCACCAGGTAGATTTCCGACATCCACCCCTCCATAAAGGCGCCGCGGTAGATGGCCACACAGCCCACAACGGTGAACAGCACCGCCCACAGGATGGCCCGCTGGCGGCCCTTTTTGATCTGATCCTGCGAATGGGCCATGGCATAGTCGATGTAGTGCTGCTCGGTCAGCTGGATGGTCATGCGGTGCTCAAAATCGTTGACCGAGCGCTTCTCGGATGTGTTCTGTACTTTTTCTTTTTTCATAACCGGGCTCTCCTAGATATCCAGATTGTTGACAAATTTGGCGTTCTGCTCGATGAACTCCCTTCTGGGGGCAACCTTGTCGCCCATCAGGATGGTGAAGATCTCGTCAGCCCGCTCGGCGTCGGCCATGGTCACCTGAATCATGGTGCGGCGCTCCGGGTCCATGGTGGTCTCCCAAAGCTGCTCGGCGTCCATCTCGCCAAGACCTTTGTAACGCTGGATATCCACCTTGCCGCCGTCGGCTCCAAGCTCCGCGATGTACTGGTCGCGCTGCGCGTCCGAATAGGCGTAGCGCACCTTTTTGCCGCGGGAGAGCTTAAACAGCGGCGGCTGTGCCAGATAGATGTGTCCCTGCTCGATCAGCGGGCGCATGAAGCGGAAGAAGAAGGTCAGCAGCAGCGTGCGGATGTGCGAACCGTCGACATCGGCATCGGCCATGACGATGACCTTGCCGTAGCGCAGCTTTTCCAGGTCGATCTCGTCGCCAACCCCGCAGCCCAGCGCGGTGATGACCGGCAGCAGCTTCTCGTTGGTATAGACCTTATCCAGCTTGACGCGCTCGACGTTGAGCATCTTGCCCCACAGCGGCAGGATGGCCTGGAAGGAGCTGTCCCTGCCCTGCTTTGCCGAACCGCCCGCCGAGTCTCCCTCGACGATATAGATTTCGGTGCGGACGTTGTCGTGGTCGGAGCAGTCGGCCAGCTTGCCCGGCAGGCTGACGCCCTCCAGGGCGGATTTGCGCTCGCGGGTTCGGTCGCGGGCCAGGCGGGCAGCCTCGCGCGCCTGGGCGGCGGTCAGCGCCTTTTCCATGATGACCTTGGCCGTGGCCGGGTTCTCCTCAAAGTAGGTGCTCATCTTGTCATAGGTGATGCGGTAGACCAGCGACCGGATCTCGGTGTTGCCGAGCTTTGTTTTGGTCTGTCCCTCAAACTGCGCTTCCTCCAGCTTGACCGAGATAATCGCCGTCAGGCCCTCCAGGACGTCCTCCACGCTGTATTTGTCGCTCTCCTTTTTAAAGACACCGGTCTTTTTGGCGTAGTCGTTAAACACCTTCAGGAGGGCTGTGCGGAAACCGATCTCGTGGGTGCCGCCGTCCCCGGTGTGGATGTCGTTGGCAAAGGAGAGCAGGGTGGTGTTGTAGCTGTCGTTGTACTGCAGCGCCACCTCGACGGTGGAGCGGTCACCCTCGCCGGAAAAATAGATGACGTCCTCGTGCAGCACATCCCAGATATTTTTCTTGCGCTCGTGCAGGTAGGTGACAAAGCTGCGGATGCCGCCCTGATAGTGCAGCACCTCGCCCACCGGCTGCTCGCCGCGCTGGTCGGTGAAGGTAATGTTGACACCGCCGTTGAGGAACGCCTGCTCCCGCAGCCGCTTTAACAGCACCTCATAGTCGTAGGTGGTGGTTTCGGTGAAGATCTGCGGATCGGCCTTAAAGGCGATCTGGGAACCGGTCTCGGTGGTCGGCTCCATTCTTTGCAGGTCGCAGACCGGCTTGCCGTACTCAAAGCGCTGGTAATAGCGGTAGTGCCCGTCGCAGACCTCCACCTCCAGCCACTCGGACAGGGCGTTGACGACCGAAGCGCCTACGCCGTGCAGTCCGCCGGACACCTTGTATCCGCCGCCGCCAAATTTGCCGCCGGCGTGCAGCACGGTAAAGACAACCGTCACCGCCGGGATGCCCAGCTTTGGCTGGATGCCAACCGGGATGCCGCGGCCGTTATCCTTGACGCGCACAATGTCCCCCGGCAGCAGGTCGACCAGGATCTTGGTGCAGTACCCGGCCATAACCTCGTCGATGGCGTTGTCCACAATCTCATAGACCAGGTGATGAAGACCCTGCGGCCCGGTGGAACCGATGTACATGCCAGGGCGCTTGCGCACCGCGTCCAGTCCCTCCAGGACCTGGATATCACTGGCATCATACTTTTCGGTCACTGCCGGATTTTTTTCAGGTGTATTTTCCAAAGTGATTCCCTCCATCATTTTATCGTTTCAAAGCTCTGGTTTGCCAGGCAATTTTCCCTTTCCTTTTCTGCCCCTGTTCCCCTGCGGGAGAACGGCGAAAAAAGCGCGGCAAAACAGGGATTTTTCTTTTCCGAATACCTTTTTATTATACCATAAAACACGCTGTCTTTACAATGTTTTTTGGCGGATTTCTTTCTTCTTAATGGGCTTTTTTGAAAAAGGTCAAAAGTGGGTTGAGAAAAAGCCGCTCCGCCCCTTTTAAGCCCGCCCTTTTCGCCTTTTCACACCGGGATTTTCACAGATAAACGCAAAACAAAAAGGCCGCCGACCACGCTCGGTCAACAGCCCCTTTTTTATCTCTCGGCAGCCACTGTTCTACAAAATTCCCAGCCGCTGCACAAAGCCGCTTCTCTTTTTGAGGGTGGAGCAGGAAATCTGCGAAATGTAGACGGTGATCTCCCCCTTTTCCCGTCCGTCTCCGCTGCTGCAGACGATGAAGGATTTTGGCAGCTCGGTCGAGACGTTCACCACCCGATGCTCCTTCTCCTTGCCGCCCAGATACTCCTTGGTGATCTTGGAGACGGAGGTGTTTTCAATGTCGAAGATGCCGATGATGTCGCGGCTGCGCACCACCACATCCTGTCCCAGATGCAGATACATCCTTTCCGCCTCCTTTAAAAATCCTCGGTCCGCTGCAGCTGACCGGCATCGATCAAAAAGCTGCGGCCGTTGCGCAGTTCCCGAAAGCTCTCGTCGTCACAGCAGGTGACAAACACCTGCCAGTTGTCCAGATGGTTGAGCAGGTAATCCCGCCTGCCCGCGTCCAGCTCGCTCATCACATCGTCCAGCAGAACGATGGGGGCTTCGCTGGTGGTCTCCTCCACCATGCTGCACTCGGCCATCTTTAAAGCCAGCACACTGCTGCGCTGCTGCCCCTGTGAGCCGTACAGGCGCGCGGGAACCTCGTTGACCAGAATCTCCAGGTCGTCCCGCTGGGGGCCGCTGCGGGTGCTTCCCCGCTGGATATCCTCCTTGCGGTCGTGCAATAACTCCTCCCGGTAAAAGGCGCGCAGCTCCTCCCGGGTGCACAGATGGGCGTCCTTGAGGCCGCACTGATAGCTCAGATCCATTCTTTCCCGCCCGGAGGAGATCCCCTCATAGACCTGCGCGGCCTTCGGGCGGATGCGCTCCACATACCGCGCCCTGCAAAAAGCGACCGAAGCGGCCGCTTTGGCCAGGTTTTCCTCCCAGACATCCATCGTGTCCTGCAGCTGCGGAAACTGGGCAACATCCTTGAGCAGGGTGTTGCGCTGCAGCAGGATGCGCTGATACTCGCGCAGGTAATGGCTGTACTTTGGCATGAGCTGGCCGATGGCGGTGTCCAGGAATTTGCGGCGGAAGGCCGGACCCTCCCGCACCAGCGACAGGTGCGCCGGCGAAAAGACCACCGCATAAAACTGCCCGGCAAGCTCCGCCGCGCTTTCCAGCGGGACGCCGTTGAGGTGGACCGACTTCGACTTTTTCTCCAGCAGTGACTGGCTGGGAGCAAACAGCTCGATTGAGGCGGTCTGTTCCCGCATGGCGGTGGCAAAAACGGTGTGGACACTGCATTTCTTCTGCCCAAAGCGGAGCATCTCCTTGTCCTTGGCGCCGCGGAAGCTCTTGGCGCCGGTGAACAGCCAGATCGCCTCGATGATGTTGGTCTTTCCCTGGGCGTTTTCCCCGTGGATGACATTGACCCCCGGCACCGCATTCAGCTGCATCGCAGCAATATTGCGAAAATTGTTCAGCTCAATGCTTGCAAGCCTCACCCGTTTTTCCCTCCTGCTTTACTCTGCAGCCGCCTCAAAGCGCCGGCCAGCTGCCTCCACCACGTCGCCGGGGCGGATTTTTTTGCCCCGCATGGTGCAGACTTCCCCGTTGACCTTCACCATTCCTTCCAGCACCATCTCCTTGGCCTGTCCGCCGGTATCGGTCAAACCCGCGTACTTCAAAAAAGAATCGAGCTTGATAAACTCAGTTGTAATTAAAACTTTCTCGGTATTAGTCATCGTTCTTCACCCTCACTGGCAGCACCAGGAACAGGAAGCTCTCCCCCTCCAGCGGCAGAATCCGCATTGGAGAGAGCGCGCCGTTAATCTCCAGCTTGACCATATCGCAGTCGGAGGCCTTGAGCGCGTCCATCAGATACTTGTTGTTAAAGCCCATGCTGACCGCCTCGCCGCTCATCTCGCAGTCCACCTCGTCGTGCGCCTTGCCCATCGAGGTCGAGCAGTTCAGCTGCACCTTCTGGTCCATCGCGGACAGGCGGATGGGGCTGCGCAGCCGGTCGGAGATCAGCAGAGAAGTTCTCTCCACCGCGTCGGTCAGGCTGCGGGTATTGATTTTAACCGTTGTCTTGCTGACCTTTGGGATGGCCGCATTGTAGTCGAGGAATTCGCCCTCCAGCAGGCGGGAGACAACGTAGTAACCGCCGATGCGGAAGACGATGTGCTTCTGCGACAGCGCAAGATAAGCCTCCTCGTCCTCCTCTTTGAGCAGCTTGGAGATCTCCGCCAGCGTTTTGCCCGGCACAATAAAGCGGGTGGTCAGGTCGGAGACAATCGGCTCCCTGCGCAGCGCCAGCCGGTAGCCGTCCACCGAAACCAGGGTGACGCAGGAGTCCTTGATGTCGAACAGCGAACCGGTGTGCACCGGCTTGGAGTCGGTGGTCGCGATGGCAAACAGCGTCTGGTCGATCATCGACTTGAGCACGCCCTGTTTGAGCACCAGATCCGACTGCTGCTCAAAGTTTGGCAGCTCCGGATATTCCTCCGCGTTGAGTCCCGGGATGGTAAATTCCGAAGCGCCGCCGCGGATGGTCGCCAGGTCCCGCTCATCCGAGAGGATGCTGACCGTCTGCGCCGGGATACGGCGAATGATGTCCAGCAGCAGTCTTGCTGACAGGATCAGCTGGCCGGGCTGCTCGGTTTTGGTCTCGATGGTGGTGACGATGCCCAGCTCCAGATCGTAGCCGGTCAGCTGCAGCTGGCCATCCTGCGCCTTGAGCAGGATGCCTTCCAGCGCCGGAACCGGCGATTTGGCGCAGGCAGCGCGCGCCACATTGGAAACTGCTTCGACCAAAAGGTCCTTTTCGCAGATAATTTTCATGATGGGGAGTTCCTCCTTAAAACTAAAAAAGCGAACCATTCTATCCCTCAGCCTTGGCAATCAGGGCCGGGAGGGCATTTGTAAAAATAATTATAACATATTTCCGCCCTTAAAAAAAGGCCTAATAAAAGATTTCTTGCAAGGGCTGTGCGCACAGGAAAGACAGGGGCGAGTGCGGATATAGAACAAAAATTCCGTCAATCCTTATCCCGACTGCAAGCCTTTTACTTTCTGATTGCAAAATGTTTTAGCGATTTGATTTTCAAACAATACCTTCCAATGAGGGAAAGGGAAGGAAAGAAAGAATCAAAAGAATAGTAATAGTAGTAGGGGCGGTGGATTTGTTAAAATCGATAAAAATGCGCAGAATGAAGGGAAAAATACGAAAACGGACCCTTGGAAAAGCCGCGATATTTTTTGTGAAAAAGTGGAGAGGAGAAAACAGGATGCGGAAAACAGTTGAAAACCTCGTGGAAAATGTTAAAAATAAGTTGAGCGATTGGGGCAAAAAGGAGAGGGAAGAGAGGACGGGATGCAAGCGACGTGGAAACAGGTGAAATGTGGAAAGTGGGAGAGGACTGAAAAAAGGTGGAAAGGTGCAACAAAAAGCGAGTTTCCACATCGATGCGCACAAAAAACGGGGCGGTTTTTCACAAAAGAACCGCCCCGCCATTTTTAAGAATCGCGGATATTTTTGATGATATCCTCCACAGTTTCCTTATACTTGGTGTCCTGCTTCATGTTTTTGACCACCTGGCTGGTTGCGTAGACGACGGTGGAGTGGTCGCGCCCGCCAAACTCGTTGCCGATGGCAGCCATCGACATCTGGGTGATCTCACGGATGACGTACATGGCGATCTGCCGCGCGTTGGAGATTTGGGAGGAGCGCTTGGAGGAGCGGATATCCTCCGGGCTAACCCCGAAGGTGCGTCCTACCTCCGAGATGATCCGCTCGACGGTGACCGGAATCGGCTGGTTGTCGGTGAGGATTTCGCGGATGGCGCTCTGCGCGAGCAGGATGGAGGGAGGGGTCTGCGCCAGCTTGTTGTAGGCGTTGAGCTTTTTGACGACCCCTTCCAGCTGCCGGATGTTGTTTTTGACGTGGTTGGCGATGTACTCCTCGACAATGCTGGGGATTTCCAGATCCAACAGCTCCGCCTTGCGCTTGATGATGGCGATGCGGGTCTCAAAATCCGGCGGCTGGATGTCCGCGATCAGGCCCCACTCGAAGCGGGTGCGCAGCCGTTCCTCCAGCGTTTTGATCTCCTTGGGCGGCCGGTCGGAGGTCAGGACGATCTGCTTGTTGTCCTGGTAGAGCGAATCGAAGGTGTGGAAGAACTCCTCCTGGGTGCTCTCCTTGCCGCCGATGAACTGGATATCGTCGACTAACAGCACGTCCGCCTGGCGGTACTTGTCGTGGAAGTCTTGGGTGGACTCGTTGCCGATGGCGGCGATCAGCTCGTTGGTGAACTCCTCGCCCTTGACATAGATGACGTTGGTTTTGGGGCGGCTTTCCTTGATCTCGCTGGCGATGGCGTACAGCAGGTGGGTTTTTCCAAGCCCCGAACCGCCGTAGATAAACAGCGGGTTGTAGGCGCTGGCGGGATTCTGCGCGACAGCGCGGCAGGCGGCCTGGGCAAACTTGTTGGAGCTGCCGACGATGAAGGTGGCGAAGGTATACTCATACTCGCCGCCCTGGCTGTTCATGTCGATCTCCTCCTGACTGTAGGAAGGCAGCACCGCAGAGGGCGCGGAGGTCTGCACCGAGGCGGGGGAGACCTCCTTCTTCTCCGGATTGGAGGAGGTTTCGCACAGGATCTCCACCTTGACCGGGAAGCCCACCACCGCCTCAAAGGCTTTGGTGAGCAGGCCGAGGTATTTTTCCTCCACAATCTTCTTCATAAATTCAGCCTTGATGTACAAAACGGCGGTGTTGCCGTCAAAGCTGACCGGTTCCAGGCTCTTGATCCAAACCTGGTAAGCGATTTCAGACAGCTCTTTGGAGTCGATCACATACTGCCGCGTGTACTCCTTGACCATCTCAAACAATTCCTTAAATGATTCCATAGCTCGTTCCCTTCTTTGTTCTATGCCAAAGCACATATCTTGCCAAAGATCCTTGCCTGCAAACTCCCTAAACCAGGCAAAAAGAGATAGCAAAGCCCCCGCTCTATCAGCGCAGCAAGCAGGGGGTGAATAAATATGCACTTTTGTTTCACGATTTTAAAAGCAGATTAAACGGGTTGTCCAACAGCAAATCCACCATCTTTCAAGATATAGGAAAACCGGTTTAAAAACGGCGGCAGGAATGGTGGAAAAGAGATGGAAAAATAACTTTCAACGATTTTTACACCACTTATTTTAACACAGGACCGGCTCGGTTTTCAAGAGCTTTCCACCGTTTTTAACAGGTAATCCTACACAGATTCCGACGGCAGTTTTTGTCCTTTTTTGTAAGGAGGCCGGAAAGGGGGAGGAAAAAGGCGGCGCGAGTGACGTTTTAGAATACAGGAAGGAAGAAAAAAGCCGGTCCTCTCTTGACTTTTGGCGAGATTTTGTCTATAATTCTATTCTGTAAGGTTTCGTCTTGAAGGGAGGGTGAAAGAGAATGTTCAGAACCTATCAGCCAAAGAAGCTTCAGAGAAAGAAAGAGCACGGCTTCAGAAAGAGAATGGCCACCAAAAACGGCCGCAAAGTTCTTGCGCGCAGAAGAGCAAAAGGCAGAAAACAGCTGACCTACTAATTCCTGTTCGGCAGCCTGTTGCTGACCGCCAACATATCCAGCGCATCCTTTTTGAGGGAATGCCGGGAGGAAACAGGGAATAGGCTCCTGTTTATTCTGCCTTCCATGTTTCATTCCAGAATAAGCAGGCCACTTATCCCGATAAGTGGTCTTTCTTTTTATCTATCGCACTATCGTAGGATGGAGGACAAGCCTTGAACAAAAAGACGACCTTAAAGCTGAATAAGGAATTCAGGCGCCTTTACTTTAAAGGAAGCAGCGCAGTCCATCCGCTGATCGTCACCTATGCCTGCAAAAACCGCCTGGGCCGCAACCGGATCGGAATCACCGCCACCAAAAAGATCGGCAAGGCGGTATGCCGCAACCGCTGCAAAAGAATTATCCGCGCGGCGTTTCATCAGGTGGAACCGCAGATTGGGCAGGGTTGGGATTTTGTCTTTGTGGCAAGGGCAAAGACCGCACAGGCAAAGTCCAGCGAACTTGTACCGGTGCTGAAAAAACAGATTATGAGCCTTACAAAGCCCGATAAAGAAAAGAAAGGATCTGCGGCAAAAAAGAAAAAGGATCCAACCGTCTCGTAAAAGGAAAAAGCGGTGTTTGCCGCCGGCGTGTGCGGCAGCTATATAAAAAAGAAAACAAGCAGACTCTTTAAAAAACGGGCCGCCTGCTGGGCAGGGGTTCGTCAATGGGGAGTGGAGGGAAGGGGTTTTGATGCAAGATGAAATATTTGATGCTTTTGCTGATCCGCTTTTATCAAAAGTTTATTTCTCCCCTTTTTTTGCCCTGCTGCCGCTTTTACCCCACCTGTTCGGCTTATGCCTTTACAGCAATCGAACGGTTTGGAGCAATTAAGGGAGGATATCTTGCGCTGCGGCGCATCTTAAAATGTCATCCTTTTCATCCTGGGGGCTACGACCCGGTCCCCGAAAAAAAGCCCGGAAAAAAGGAGAGGGACAGACACTACCACAGCCTTTAAAAGGCGGGCACAATGCCTATACCAGAAATGTCCCGCCGGGCACAGGCGCCCGCGCCCCATCTGTGAGGGGGCAGAGGTGCAGAATGGAGGTTTTCGATGAATATTCTTGGTTATCCGCTAGGGCTGATCATGCGCCTGCTGTACAATATCCTGCACAGCTACGGCTGGTCGCTGATCCTGTTTACGCTGCTGGTCAGATTGGTTTTGGTGCCGCTGTCCATCAAGCAGCAGAAATCTTCTGCCAAGATGGCTGCCATCCAGCCGCAGATGCAGGAGATCCAGAAGATGTACGCCAAAAACCAGACAAAGATGAACGAGGAGCTGCAGAAGCTCTACCAGCGTGAAAAATATAATCCGGCCGGCGGCTGCCTGCCGATGCTGATCACCTTGCTGGTCCTCTTTGGTCTGATCGACGTTATCTACAACCCCATGCAGCACATCCTCGGCATCAGCGCCGATGTCATCACACAGGCCACCGAGATCATGAAGGGGCTGGGAGTGGCCTTCAGCCAGTACTCCCCGCAGACGGCCATCATCTCCTCGGTTCAGGCAAACCCCGAGGCCTACGCGGCGCTGGGCACCGATTTTATCACCACCCTGCAGTCGTTTGACCTGAACTTCTTCGGCATCAACCTGGGCGAGACCCCGTCTTTGTCGCTGAGCCCGCTGATCCTGATCCCGATTCTGTCCGGTGTCACCGCCTTTATCCCGTCTTGGCTGTCGATGAAAAACAATCCGGCCATGCTGGAGGGCCCGGGTGCGGGCAGCATGAAGGTCATGCTGCTGGTATCGCCGCTGATGTCGCTGTACATCGCATTCCAGGTCCCGGCCGGCGTCGGTATGTACTGGATTTTCTCCAACATCTTCATGATGATCCAGACCATGGTGCTCAACAAGTTCTATAATCCAAAAGAGATGGCCGAAAAGGCAAAGCAGGAGGCCGAGCAGCGCCGCGAACAGGAACGCCTGGAGCGCATCGAGGCCAAAAAGAAAGCGCGCGCAGGCGACGCGGAAGCAAAGGAACGCGCCAAAAAGCAGAAGGAAATTAACCGTCAGAAGCTGGCCGAGGCCAGAAAACGGGATGCGGAAAAGTATGGAGATGTCTATACCGAAGTGACCGACGACGATTTGGAATAACGGGAGCGATTTTTCACTGATTATCAGAGGAGGTATCAGTTTGAAAGAGATTATTGCAACGGGAAAAACAGTTGACCTGGCCATCGAAGAAGCCTGCCAGCAGCTGGGCGTACCAAGAGAAAAAGCGGAATTTGAAATCATTGACCTGCCCAAAAAAGGCCTGTTCGGCTTAAAGACCTACCCGGCAAAGGTTCGTGTCTTTGTCAAAGAGGATAAGGCAGAGATGGCGGTGGAATATATCTCCTCCATCCTCCGGGCGATGGGCGCGCAGTCCTTCAGCGCTACCCCAAGCCTGGAAGGGGAGAACCTGCACATCACCCTGCAGGGCGACGATCTCGGCTTTGTCATCGGTCGCCGCGGTGAGACCATCGACGCCATCCAGTACCTGACCAGCCTTGCCGTCAACCGCCTGGATGGGGACTACATGCGCATCACCATCGACAGCGGCAACTTCCGCGAGAAGCGTGAAAAGACACTCGAGTCGCTGGCCAAGCGCCTGGCGCGCAACGTGGTCCGCAGCGGCCGCAGCGTCACCCTGGAGCCGATGAACCCGTATGAAAGAAGAATCATCCACGCCACTGTCTCCACCATTGAGGGGGCAACCTCCTCCTCCATCGGCGAGGAGCCGAACCGCCGCGTGGTGATCAGCTCGACCAATCCGGTCAAGAAAAACAACAACTATAAGGGTAAGAAAAAGCCTTACAACAACAAAGGCGGCCGCCGCTCCGGTTCCCGCCGTCCGCAGGGCGAGGGAAAGGGCCAGGGCCAAAATCAGGAAAACCGCGAGGGCGGCGAGAAGAAGCCTTACGTTTTCCGCCAGAACTCCAACCGTGAGGAAGGCGAAAACCGCAGACGTCAGCCGAGAAAGGACTCCTATAAGGGAGAGCGCCGGCAGGAGGAAAAGGCAGCTTCCAACGATAACATCCGCAGCGAGGTTCCGCGCAGCACGCCGCCGAGCGAGGCGCAGGACAAGCCGCTCTACGCAAAGATTGATCTGGACTAAAATAAAACTGTTTCCAATGGGCGAAAGCATCCGCTTTCGCCCATTTTTTTGTAAAATCAAGGAAAAGGAAAGATGAATTTTACATTAATAAATTTAAACGATAGAGCATGAACGAGAAAACGGGAGCATTTTCAAGATCGCCCGGCGGTGGACAAGGGGAGAAACGGGCTGGCTGCAAAATCCATCCGAATTTGCAGGAAGAGCCGGTTTGCTTTTGCCGCTGCCGGCAGGCTATAATAGAGTTACCCGGGAAAACAGAAAATCGATGAGCTGCAGCTTTGTTTTTATTTTTTTAAGGTGAGTGAAATCATGGAAACCGATAGGTTATATCGGGTAACAAAGCAAGATGAAACCAAACTGATCACGCTTTTGACCGAGTGCTTTATGGGCGACCCGCTCTATCAGGGGCTGATCCCCGACCAGCACAGAAGGGAAAAGCTGCTGCCGGAGCTGTTCCGCTGCGACCTGGATGAGATGCTGGACGACTGCGAAATCTACGCCGTCAACGAAAATCTGGACGGCATCATCGTCGTCTCGGACGAGACCGAGCCGTACAACCCCTTCCAGTATTTTGCCGAGCAGCTGTACAGCACCCTCAAGACCAACGCCTTTTTGATTAAGGACGACCCGTCGCTGGAAACCTTCTTCAACTTCCTGCGCGGCAGGGACTACCTCAACAGCGGCTGGACCGACGAGCTGGACGAAAACCGCCTGCACATCATCTACCTGGCGGTGCGCCCCTCCTGTCAGGGCAGGGGATACGCCAAACAGCTGATGAGCGCGGTGCTCGACTGCGCCGACCGCAAGGGTCTGCTGGTCAGCCTGGAAACCCACAACCCCAAAAACGTGGGCCTTTACCGCCACTTTGGCTTCTCGCTGTTCGAGACAATCGACCACTACCCCGACCTGGTGCAGTACTGCATGGTGCGCCAGAGCAAGGTTCGCCTGCTGCCAAAGGCGGCCTGAAAAGCGATATCGTAAAAACCCCAGAGGGACGCGCATCTGCGCGCCCCTCTTTTTGTGTTCCGCGCCGCTACGGGCTTTTCAGAAGCGGGATTTTTTGCTATAATATAAATATCTATGCGATTATACACAGAGGGGAAAGGGGAAACTTTAGCATGAACGCATTTTCGGAGGATACCATCGCCGCCATCTCGACGCCGGTCGCGGCGGGCGGAATCGGGATGGTGCGCATCTCCGGCCCGCAGGCGCTGGAGGTGGCGGACCGGGTTTTCCGGTCGGTTTCCGGCAAACAGGTGCAGCAGACCGAGGGCTACCGCGGCCTGTACGGCCGGGTACACGACGAACAGGGCGAAATTGACGAGGCGGTGGTCTTTGTCTACCGCGCGCCCAGAAGCTACACCGGGGAAAATGTGGCGGAAATCTGCTGCCACGGCGGCGTGTACCTGGTGCAGCGCACGCTGCGCGCCTGCATCGCTGCGGGAGCGCGCCCGGCGCAGGCCGGAGAGTTTACCCGCCGGGCCTTTTTAAACGGCAAGATGAGCCTGACCCAGGCCGAAGCGGTGATGGACCTGATCGCCTCCCAGGGGCAGCAGAGCGCTCAGGCGGCTCTGCAGGCCAAGGACGGCGCCGTCTTTTCCAAAATCCATCAGGTCATCGACCGGATGCTCTCCATCTCCTCGGCGCTGGCGGCCTGGGTCGATTACCCGGACGAGGACATCGACGAGATCTCGGACGACAACCTGCGCGCCGGGGTGGAGGAGATCTGCCGCCGGCTGCACGACATTCTGCGCGGCTATGACAACGGCAAAATCCTGCGGGAAGGGGTCAGCACCGTCATCGTCGGGCGTCCAAACGTCGGCAAATCGACGCTGATGAACCTGCTTTCCGGACAAGAAAAGAGCATCGTCACCCAGATCCCCGGCACCACCCGCGACATCGTGGAGGACACCATCCGCCTGGGCGACATCGTGCTCAACCTGGCGGACACCGCCGGCCTGCGCGACACCGACGACCCGGTGGAGAAGGTGGGCGTCGAGCTTGCTCGAAAACGTCTGGATACTAGTTATTTGGTGCTGGCGGTGTTCGATTCCTCGGAGGAGCTGTCCGCGGAGGACATGGAACTGATCGAGAAGATCAAGGACCGCCCGGTGGTGGCGGTCATCAATAAGAGCGACCTCTCCCGCAAAATAGACGTAGAAAAGATTCGACAAAAAATCCCGCACATCGCCGAGCTTTCGGCCAGCGCAGGGGAGGGTGTTGCCGAGCTGGAGGCTCAGGTGCGCGCGCTGCTGCACCTCTCCGACCTGGATTCGTCGGCAAGCGTCATCGCCAACGAGCGCCAGCGCGCCTGCGTCGAGCAGGCCAGCCGCACGATGGATCAGGCGCTGGAGGCCCTGCAGGCCGGGCAGACGCTGGACGCTATTAACGTCTGCATCGATTCGGCCATCGACAGCCTGCTCGAGCTGACCGGCGAGCGCGCCTCCGACGCAGTCATCGACCAGGTTTTTGCACGGTTTTGTGTCGGCAAGTAAGAAAATCAAAATCTGCCGTGCCGCGCGTCCGAAAAGAGAAAAAATTTTTCCTGTTGGTGGGTGGAGAAGGGCAGAAGGCCCGATTTGTGCACCTCCAAAGCGCGGCAAATCGGTCTGCAACCTGCGCTGAAACGAGCCCCGTATGCAGCGCCGCAGGCGCGGAATGGCAAGGGGCGATTGTTTTGCTCGGCGGGGCATCCAAGGGGCAGCCAGCCCCTTGGCGCGCCTTTGGTGACTTTCTCCGCGAAGGGAAAGTCACCCGGGGTGGAGGGGCGGAGCGCCCTCCCTGTGGATGCTGGAGCCGGGCGGCGTTCGCAAATCCGGGATGGGATATCGTAACGAGAGAATCAAAAGGAGTGCTTTATGGAATACACAATGGGAAGCTATCAGGTGGCCGTCATCGGCGCGGGGCACGCCGGCATCGAGGCGGCGCTGGCGGCGGCGCGGCTGGGCGCCAAAACCGCCATCTTCACCATGTCGCTCGACGCCATCGGCAACATGCCCTGCAACCCCTCGATTGGCGGCACCGCCAAGGGCCACCTGGTGCGGGAGATCGACGCGCTGGGCGGCGAGATGGGCAAGGCGGCGGACGCCACCTTCCTGCAGAGCCGGATGCTCAACCGGGGCAAGGGCCCGGCGGTGCACAGCCTGCGCGTCCAGTCGGACCGCGAAGCCTACCACCATGAGATGAAGCGCCGGCTGGAAAAGCAGAAGGGCCTGGACATCATCCAGGCAGAGATCTGCGACATCCGTCTGGACGAGAGCGGCGCGGTTAAAGAAATTGTCACCAAGCTCGGCGCGGTGTACGCGGTGCAGACGGCCATCATCTGCTCCGGCACCTTTCTGCACGGCCGCATCTATGTGGGCGATGTCTCCTACGAGAGCGGCCCGGACGGCCTGCACGCCGCGGTGGGTTTGAGCGAGGCGCTCGAACGGTTGGGCGTTCATCTGCGCCGCTTTAAGACCGGCACCCCGGCCCGGGTGCGGCGGGACAGCATCGACTACGACAAGCTGGAGGTGCAGGAGGGGGACGAGAAGATCATCCCCTTCTCCTTCGAGACCCCGCGCGAGGGCCTGCGCAACCAGGTGGTCTGCCACATCGCCTACACCAACGATAAGACCCACGAGATTATCCGCCAGAATATCCACCGCTCGCCGCTCTACGGCGGGATGATTGAGGGCGTCGGCCCGCGCTATTGCCCGAGCATCGAGGACAAGGTGATGCGCTTCCCCGATAAGCCCCGCCACCAGTCCTTTGTCGAGCCGATGGGTCTAGACACCGAGGAGATGTATCTGCAGGGGCTTTCCTCCTCGCTGCCGGAGGATGTGCAGCTCGCGCTCTACCGCTCGATTGTCGGCTTTGAGCGGGTGCAGATCATGCGCAACGCCTACGCCATCGAGTACGACTGCGTCGACCCGCTCGACCTGAAAGCCTCGCTCGAATTTATCAAGGTGCCGGGCCTGTACGGCGCCGGACAGTTTAACGGAACCTCCGGCTATGAGGAAGCGGCGGCCCAGGGCCTGATTGCCGGCATCAACGCCGCGCGCAGGGTGCAGGGCAAGGAACCGCTCATCCTCGACCGCGCTTCCAGCTATATCGGCACCCTGATCGACGACCTGGTCACCAAGGGCTGCTCCGATCCCTACCGCATGATGACCAGCCGCTCGGAATACCGCCTGCTGCTGCGCCAGGACAACGCCGACCAGCGACTGACCCCCATCGGCCACGAGCTGGGCCTGATCGGGGAGGGGCGCTGGCAGCGATACCTGCACAAGCAGGAGCAGATCGAGACGGAGCGCAGGCGCATCGAGAAGCTGACCTTCGGCCCGTCGCCGGAGCTCAACCGGATGCTGGAGGAGCACGGCACCGCGCCGCTGGAGACCGGCGCGCACGCTGCGGACCTCATCCGCCGCCCGCAGATCGGCTATCAGGATTTGGCGCCCTTCGACCCGGAGCGCCCGGAACTGCCGGACGAGGTGACCGAACAGGTGGAGATCCAGATCAAGTACGAGGGTTATATTCAAAAACAGCTCATACAGGTCGAACAGATGCGCAAACTGGAAAACCGCCTTCTCCCGGAAGGCATTCGATACGATGAGATTCGTGGCCTGCGCCTCGAAGCGATCGAAAAGCTCCAAAGGGTTCGTCCGCACAACATCGGCCAGGCATCCCGCATCTCGGGGGTCAGCCCGGCGGATATTTCGGTGCTTTTGATCTATCTGGAGAGCAAAAAACAGGCAGAATAACCGTTTCATGTGAAACATTTTGTCGCGGCGGAACGAACAGCTGCGGGAAAGGATAGAAAAATGATCGATCAACAACTGCTTTTGGATGGCTGCGCAGCTTTTGGCATCACCCTGCCGCAGGGCGCGGCCGAGAAGCTGGATCGCTATGCGCAGCTTTTGGTGGAATGGAATCAGAAGATGAACCTCACCGCCATCACCGAGCCGCGCGAGATTGTGTATAAACATTTTGTGGACAGCCTGCTGCTGTTAAAGGCAATCGAGCTGCCGCAGGGCGCCAGCCTGATTGATGTCGGCACCGGCGCGGGATTTCCGTCCATGCCGGTCAAGATTGCCCGCGAGGACCTCAAGGTCACTCTGCTGGACAGCCTGCAGAAGCGCCTGACCTTTTTGCAGGAGGTCAACATCCAGCTGGGGCTGGACTGCACCTTCATCCACGCGCGCGCCGAGGACGGCGGCAAGGACAAAAAGCTGCGCGAGCAGTTTGACTTTGCCAGCGCCCGCGCGGTGGCGCACCTGCGGGAACTGGCGGAATACTGCCTGCCCTACGTCAAGGTGGGGGGCTACTTTATTTCGCTCAAAGGCCCGGAGGTGGAACAGGAGATCAAGGAGGCAAAGAACGCCGTCGCGACGATGGGCGGCAGGGTCGGGCAGGTTCTGCATTTTTCGCTGCCGGACGACAGCGGAAGAAGCATCGTGCTGATCAAAAAAATATCGCACACTCCGCCTTCCTTCCCCAGAACCGCCGCCAAAATGGCAAAAAAACCGATTCTCTAAATCGGTTTGCCGGACTTGAAGTCGAAATAAGTCGAACGATTTTTCTGGAAAAACGGAATACTCTGTGCTATGATAGAGGCATGGACGCGGGACGGCAATCCGCTCCCGGTGTCCATGCCTTTTCTATTCCTATTTTCCTTTCTTTTGCTCGGCAGGTACGGTCTCCCTAAGCCGTCCCTGCGAACATTTCTGCTCCCATCATTATCTCAATCACCTGCGCCCCAGCCGGCGACCAGCCGGCTGGGCGGGGCGCTTGAGAAACAAAAGAAGGAGGAGATCAAAGCCCCATGAAAGCACTGTTGGCAAAACAGAAGATGATCAATAAGGTTGTCCTGATTCCCGAACATAGAATAAAGCCCAACCCCTATCAGCCAAGACGGGTGTTTGACCAGGAAAAGATCGAGCAGCTGGCCGCCAGCATCGCCCAGTACGGCCTGCTGCAGCCCATCACCGTGCTGCCTCTGGAGGACGGCAGCTACCAGCTGGTGGCGGGGGAGAGGAGGCTGCTGGCCTGCCGCAGGCTGCGCATGCAGGAGGTGCCCGCCATCCTGACCACCATGGATGAGGAGCGGAGCAGCGCGCTGGCGCTGGTGGAAAATATCCAGCGCTGCGATTTAAACTTCTTTGAAGAGGCGGCGGCCATTCAAAAGCTGATGAAGATGGGCGGCTATACCCAGCAGGCTGTGGCCAAAAAGCTGGGGAAAAATCAATCGACCATCGCCAATAAGCTGCGCCTGCTGCAGTTTTCCGAGCCGGTGCGAGAGGCGATCCTCGCGGCAAACCTCACCGAACGCCACGCCCGCGCTTTGCTTAACCTCAATGAGCAGGGGGACGAGCCGCTCCTGCAGGCGATCAAGGCGATTCAGGAGCGGGAGATGAACGTCGCGCAGGCCGAAAAATACATCGCCCAGCTGGAGGGCAAACAGGACAAGCCCAAGGAAAAACGGCTGTTTATCGTCAAGGATCTGCGCATCTTTTTAAACAGCATCGATAAGGCGCTGGAGACGATGAAGCTGTCCGGCATCCGAGCCAAAACCCAGATGCAGGAGGAAAACGACGAGGTGGTCTACACCATCCGCATCCCAAAGGAGAGCGCCTACGCAAAGAGTAAACACTGATTTCCCCAAATCCCATAAAGCATCCCAAACAAGAGGGGGCCAGCTGAAAAGCTGGCCCCCTCTTGCGGGCTGAGCCCGCACTTCCTTTCTTTTTAAGGAAAAAAGAAAGGAAGCAAAGAAAAACTGATTCGCGGCAGGCTGAGCCTGCACCCAATTCGCGTATTGGTTTGGTGCGAAACCCTACTTGCTGCCTCGCGGCACCGAGCTTGTGTGGAAAAAATAAAAGTTTTCGCCAGCCTTTTTCAAAAGGCTGTGGTTTCCAAAGGCAAAGCCTTTGGTCGAGCTCCGCAGAGCTCGAAATTCTCTATCGTTCAAGCGCCTTTGCGGGTGAATTTTGCAATCCGAATTTCGGATTGCAAAAGAGGGGGCTTTTGTAAGAGAAAAGCCCCCTTGGAAACTCCCGTTTTGCACAACCCAGCCAAACCTCCCAGTGGGAGATTTGGCTGCTGCAGAGCCCAAAGCCCTGTGAACATACGATGCGCAGCTGTACAAAAGTCCTAACCGTCCTTCGCAAATTCTTCTTCAATCCCTACCTATCACTAACGGCTCAATGACAATGAACCTCATAAAGGAGCGGGGGCCATTCCGGCTGGAATGACCCCCGCTCCTTTTTTCTCACCAAATATCCCTCGCCCGCTTTTTCGGCAAATTTCACTCTGGCTTTTTTCTTGCGAAGGTGTTATAATAACCGATGGAACCCCTCAACCAAATCTATCACCGGAAGGAATGTGACTTATGAAAAAAAGCAGAGCGATTGTTTTGTGCATCTTTTGGGCTTTGCTGCTCATTGTGCTGGTGCTGCGCCTGTTCACTAGCTGGATTCCCGACACCGTCAATGCCGCCGTCAGCATGATCTCCTTTCTTGTTTTCGGCATTGTGGAATTTTTGGAGTGGCGGGAGGACCGGCGCAAAATCTCGCTGGTGCTGATCGGCCTGTGCGCCATCGTCATCCTGCTGCAGATCGCCATCCTGCTGGTTTAACCCATACCACCCCATCAAGACAGGAGGAAAACACATGAAAAAATCCACCCAGCTTGTCTGGCTCATCATCTTTGTCATCGCCCTCATTCTGGTGTTGGTGAACGCCTTCACCGGCCTGTTCCCGGAACCGGTCTCGCAGCTGTTCAGCCTTGCGGTCAACATCCTGCTGCCCGTCTGGACCTTCTGGGCATGGAGAACCACCGGCCGCAAATTCTGGCTCGGTCTGTTCTGCTTCTGCTGCCTGGGACTGGTGCTCTCCCTCATCACGCTGGGGATGACGCTTTTTGCCTAACGCTTTTTGACACAGCTTCTTTCTGATTGACCGGAGGGCCTTCCGCTGCGCGGGGGCCTTCTTTTTTTGTCGAAATTGTGCGAAACGGTTGGCAAACTCTGTCGGTTTCGTCGATGGTTTTGAGCTGCGGGGGGTGCTATAATAAAAGTGTCGGATATTTTCGGAAATTAGAGGAAAGCGATAAAAATGAAATAGCAACCCCGCTCGGAAAAGATCGCTTTCCTATGGCCCAGCTCTCGCTGAAAGGAGGGCCTTGCTGTGTCGAAGCTGTTCAATTTTATTTCCTGGATTCTGCTAATTGGCGGGTTAGCAGGTATCCTGCTGATTGTCACCGATCACCTGTCCGAAAATTTTACCTCCCTCGTTGCTGCCGCTATGCTTTTGGCAAATTGGACGAAGGTTCTTTTCCTCTGGCGTCAAAATCCCGGGCAGCCCTTACGCAAGCTGCACATTTTTGAGCTAATTGGAGACCCATTGGTCGTCTTTGCTTTGCTGTATATTTTTTGGAATACGCTGTAACAATCCATTTTTATAGAGGAGTGCTTTTATGAAAATCCTGCTTTTAGCCCTCGATCTCTTTCTGCTTCTGCTTGCCTGCTTCACCGTGTTCACCGATTGGATTCCCTCCTATTTTCTCTGGCTGTTTATCGGGATTTCCTACCTGATTTGGGTGATTCCCGATCTCCTTCACTGGCGCGCAAACCCGCAGGAGAAAAAGACAAAGGTGGAAATTGCCCTGCTTGTCGGCAAGGTCCTTCTCATCCCGCTGTCCTTCATCGCCTTCTGGGTGCAGATGCACCAGTAGTGCCTGCTCGAAAGGAAAGAGTTTCCCATGCCGAAAAAATTCGCTTCCATTCTCCCATGGGTCGTTGTCGGAGTCCTTTTTCTTTCGGTAAAGCTGCATTGGCTCCCCGCCTACTTTTCGCATCTGCTGTCGGGAATCCTCCTGCTGTGGTGGTTTCTGGAAATCTATGGGAAACGCCGCAAAAATCCGGGCGAAAAGCTGGATTGGTTTGAGCGGTTCGATCTGTTTTTCCTCCCGCTCGCCTCCCTAATTGCCTTTTACACCTTCCGGCTTCAGATGCCGCACTAGCAAATCCGCCCCGCGCCGGACTTTGGCGCGGGGCGGTTCTTTTTATGCAATCCCAATCTCACTCTTTTGAATCCGGCAGGCGGCCACGGTGATGTCGTCGTCGTGGTTGTCGTTGCGGCGCAGGCGGGCGGTGGAGGCGATGTCGTCGCACAGCGCCTGCAGGTCGCCGTCGGGGGCAAAGTGGTCGATCACCGCCCCAATCCACTCGCTGCCGCAGGCGGTCGCCCCGTCGGACACCATCACGATCAGATCCCCGTCCCGCAGCTGGACGCTGCTCTTTTCAAACTCCACCGCAGTCAGAATGCCCGCCGGCAGCGAGGTCGATTCGACCATCCCCGTCCGGCTGCCCCGGCGGATAAAGGTGGGGGCAGCCCCCGCCTTGTAAAAGTGGGCCTGCCCGGTGTAGAGGTTGACCGCGGCGATGTCCACCGTCGAGAGTGACTCCTCCCCGGACTTGACCAGCAGCGCCGAATTGACAATCTTGAGCGCCGCCGTATAGTCCACCCCGGCCTCGATGAGCTTGACGATCAGCGAGACGGTCATGTTGGAATCCACCGCCGCCGCTGTCCCGCTGCCCATTCCGTCCGAGAGGACGATGTGCGCCACCGAACGCTGGTCGGTGAAGCCCTGCCAGGCGTCGCCGCACAGCCTGCAGCCCTGACAGATGTGCTGGGAGCAGGCGTACTCGGCCTGATAGGCCGCCTTCTCCCGGAAGCTCAGGCGAATCAACCGCTCCTGCTCCCCGGCGGCGTTGGGCTCGGTGCGCTCGGTTTTCTGCGGCAGGTCAAAGTCGCAGCCGCACACCTGGGAAAGCTCCTTGGCCATCCGCGCAAGGTCCAGCCGCGCCACCCGATGGGGCGCAAGGTCGATCCGCACAAAGATTCTTCCCTCCCGGTCGCGGTAGCAGTCGCTGTGTTTGGCCGGGCAGCGCTCCTGCTCCAGATATTCCTGCACCCGCACCGCCGTGCGCTCCTCATATCCACCGATGCTGCACAGCTCCCGGGACAGCCCTTCCAGCAGCTCGCCCAGACCTTCAAACTGGTCGGTCACCACCGAGCGCACCCGCGCCACCTTGCGGCTCATCCCCTCCTTCCTGGTCAGTTCCTGATAGCCGGCATTCACCTGCTGGGCCAGCTGCGCGCGCCGGGTACACCGCGCCGAGAGCGGGTAGATGAAGTCCTCCTCGCACACGCTGCCGTTCTGCCGCAGCACCGGGGTCAGGTGGTTGAAGACGTTGGCGGTGTCGCTGTACTCCTGCTGCCAGCAGCGGGTTTTCAGCCCGCACTTTAGGCAGACCGCGTCCACCGCGTTGTCGTAGACCTGTTCTAAACTCCCCGCTCTGGCCTTGTCCAGCCGCTGCGAGACCGCCTGGGTGGTGCGGGCAATCTCCCGCAGCGCCTGGGAAGCCTCCCCCAGCCGCTCCAGCATCAGCTGGCGCACGCTCTTGCCGGACAGGTCCTCCGGCTGGCGCAGCACCTTGGCGCGCAGGGCGCCCAGCGCCCGGTCGGGCAGCAGCATCAGCCCGACGGTGCAGATCAGCGTCTCGTACAGCAGCGGCAGCACCGGGGCCGGGGCGGTGATGACGCACATCGCCCCGAAGGTCATGGCGTAGGCCCCTGCGCAGCCAAATTTGCCCAGGCTGGAAAAGACCCCCGCCGCCAGCCCCGCCAGCGCGTAGATCCCCAACAGCTGCACCTTGGGAAACAGCGCCAGGCTGACCGCCGTACCGCAGACGATGCCCGCGATGGCACCCCAACGCTCGCCGCCCAACAGGGCGCACAGCAGCACCAGCGCCGCCGCCAGCAGTCTGCCAAACGAGATGCCCCCGAAGGTGATGTTGCTCAGCGAGACCACCACGATGCAGGCGGTCAGCACCACGCTGATAAAGTCGGCGCGGGTGAGGGTGAACAGCCCCTGCCCCAGCGAGAAGGCCCTCAGGCTGCGGTCCAGAAAGTAGGCACAGGCTCCCGCCACCGTCGCCTCAGCCAATGCCAGCACCAATTTGTAGGCCGAAAACGGCTGGGCCAGCAGCATCGCCGCGGTTGGCAGCAGCAGCCCCAAAAAGGCCAGCGCCGCCGACACCAGCGGGCGGTAATCCGACCAGCGCTGCAGCTGTTCGCGCCCCATGCGGCGCACCACTGCAATCAGAAGGATGGCCGCCGCGTACTTGATGGTGAAATTTCCCCCCACCAGCCCGGAGAGCAGCAGACTGCCCACCGCGCTGCCCAGCGCCGCCGGGACCAGAGCTTTAAACGGAACCGCCGCGCACAGCGCCGCGCCGAAGGGGGAAATCTCCAGCATCATGTTGCCCAGCCCCACCACCAGGCCCAGCAGCGCCCACAGCACCGCGCGCGCCGCTTCCCACTGGTTGCGCACCGCCTGCACCAGCTGTTCCTTTACTCCAACGCTTACAAAATCCGTTCTGTTTTTCATTTGCACATCCTCCCTTTTCTTTTTCTTGGGTTGCGATTGCCGCACGGCGGCTTTTTGCAAGCCGCCGTGGATTTTACAATATTGGGGGTTATAAAACTGTTTTTGTTCTAACTTGATCGGTTGGTGGGAGCTTGTCCTTTTTGTTCTGGTGAAAGGGGAGCGTCGTTGCGCTGTCTCCCTGACGAACCGCATGCTCACGAGGCTTTTTCTTCTACAGCAGAAAAATCTCCCACTGGGAGGTTTTTCTGGATTGTGCGAATCGGAAGCTTATCTAGGGGGCTTTTCTCTTACAAAAGCCCCGCACAAACTAGGGAAATTGAACTTTGTTCAATTTTATGTCGTGCAAGACAAAAGTAAAATACAGCAGAACGTTTAAGCACGACTTGGCGCCTGACGATAAGGTATTTCGCCCGTTTTTCTACAAACCCGGGAAGTTGAACATAGTTCAACTTCGGGTCACGCAACACAAAGCCAATTGTATGAACAAAGCAAAAGCGTGACATGGCGACCAAAGGCTTTGCCTTTGGAAACCACAAGCTTTTGAAAAAGCTTGACCAAAACTTTTATTTTGCGAACTGATCTCGCAAATTAAAATTGGACCGCTCCGCCTTATCCAAATCATAGCACGGTGCATAAAAATAGATTGTCGGATGGACAACCGTAAATTGATCGAATCCTGCCCCTTCCTGAAAAGTGTTGGACAGCCTTTTCCCCTTTCCTACATCTGCCCTGACAATCCTTCCCATTTTGTTATTTCCCGCCTAATTTATCCATTTTGGAATACAGTGTTGACTTTTTGGGCGCTTTGGAGTATCATAAACTTAAATTTCACAGCGAAACCGATGAGTAAGAAAAGTAAAAACAGCACGACCTGTCCTGCAGAGAGCCGCGGCAAGGTGAAAGCGCGGCGGCAGCGGCTGTTTTGAATGGCCTTACGAGGGCGGCCCGAACCAGACCTTTCTGTTTGCAGTAGGCGCCGACGGCTGCTGCACCGTTATCCGGCAGCGGAAATTCGGAGCAATCCCGATTTCCACAAGGCGGGTTTTGCGGGTACGCAAAACCAAGATGGGTGGCACCGCAGGAGAAAAAAAGCTCTTGTCCCTGTTTTCCGGCAGTCTTTGCCGGAAAATAGAGACAAGAGCTTTTCTTTTTTGGCGCACCCCCTGCTCACCGGCCGCACATGCGTCATCATCACCATTTAGAAAGAAGGAGCACAACATGGAAAATCAGAATCTCACCCCCAACACCGAAGTCAAACCGGAGCGCAAAAAGGTCATCTTCTCCGGCATCCAGCCGACCAGCGGCGCATTCACCCTGGGCAACTACCTGGGCGCGGTCAAAAACTGGGGCCCGCTGCAGGACGAGTACAACTGCGCCTACTGCATCGTCAACCAGCACGCCATCACCGTCCGCCAGGATCCGAAGGAGCTCAAGGCCCACACCCTCTCGGCCTACGCGCTGATGCTGGCATGTGGCATCGACCCCAAAAAGAGCATCACCTTCATCCAGAGCCACGTCAGCACCCACGCGGAGCTGGCCTGGGTACTCAACTGCTACACCCAGTTCGGCGAGCTTTCCCGCATGACCCAGTTTAAGGACAAATCCGCCAAGCACGCCGACAACATCAACGCCGGCCTGTTTACCTACCCGTCGCTGATGGCAGCCGACATCCTGCTCTACCAGACCGACCTGGTTCCGGTCGGCGCGGACCAGAAGCAGCACCTGGAGCTGACCCGCGACATCGCCATCCGCTTCAACGGCCTGTACGGAAACACCTTCCGCCTGCCGGAGGCCTACATCCCTAAGACCTCTGCCCGCATCATGTCGCTGGCCGACCCGACCAAGAAAATGTCCAAGTCGGACGAGAATGTCAAGGCAACCGTCTTTCTGCTCGACCCGAAGGACAGCATCATCAAAAAGTTTAAGAGCGCCGTCACCGACTCGGAGGCCGAGGTCGTCTACCGCGAGGGCAAGGACGGCATCAACAACCTGATGAGCATCTACAGCGCCGTCACCGGCAAGAGCTTCGACGAGATTCAGCAGGAGTTTGCGGGCCGCGGCTACGGCGACTTCAAAATGGCCGTCGGCGAGGCGGTGGCCGAGGAGCTGCGCCCCATCCGCGAGGAGTACGAACGCCTGATGGCCGACAAGGGCTATCTGGAAAGCTGCTACCGCGAGGGCGCCGAGAAGGCCCGCGCCATCTCCCAGCGCACCCTGGACAAGGTTTACAAGAAAATCGGCTTTTTGCCGGCAGCCAAGTAATAGGGGAAGGAAGTGCGCCATGACCAAAAAACTGTTTGACCTGGACAGCTATGTCAAGAGCTGCACCGCCACCGTCCTCTCCTGCGAGGAGGCCAAGAAAAACGGCTTTGCCGGCTTTGCGGTGGAGCTTGACGAAACCTGCTTTTTCCCCGAGGGCGGCGGCCAGCCGGCCGATGTCGGCACCCTGCGCTGCGGGAAGCAGACCGCCAACGTCCTGTACACCTATGAGCAGGGCGAGCAAATCTTTCACCTGTGCGACCGCCCGCTTCCGGTCGGGGAAAGCGCCGAGGGGCAGATCGACTTTGAAAAGCGCTTTGCCAACATGCAGATTCACAGCGGGGAGCACATCCTCTCCGGCGTCATCTTCACCGAATTGGGGCTGCACAACGTCGGCTTCCACATGGGGCACGAGGTGAACACCATCGACCTGGACGGGGAGCTGAGCCCCGCCACGGCCCGCCAGATTGAGGAGAAGGTCAACCGCATCCTCTATGAAAACCGGCCGGTCTTTGTTGGCTACCCGGACGCTGAGACGCTGCAGAAGCTGCCGCTGCGCAAAAAGCCGGAGGTGGAGCACCTGCGGGTGGTCGAGGTGCAGGACTGCGACTGGTGCGGCTGCTGCGGCACCCACGTCGCTCATACCGGTGAGATTGGACTGCTCAAGATCACCGACACCCAGCGATACAAGGGCGGCACCCGCGTCAGCTTCCTGTGCGGGGCGGCGGCGCTCCGCTTTGTCGCCGACCGCTGCCAGGAGATCAAATCGGTCTGCGCCGCCCTCTCCTGCAAGCCGCAGGAGGCTCTGGGCAACGTCGAAAAGCTCAAAGCCGAGCTCAGCGAGAAAAAGCAGGCGCTCGCCGCCAAGAACCGCCAGCTCTTCTCGCTGCTGGCCAAGGACCTGGCCGCCAAGGCCGAACCGTTTGGCAGCGACAGGCTGATCTTTGTCACCGACGACACCCTTTCCGCCGACGAGCTCAAAACCTTCGCCGCGCAGATTGCCGCCCATCCGCAGACGGTGGGCGCGCTGTTCAGCAGCCAGAACGACGTGACCTCCTACGCGCTGTGCCGCTCGGCGGACGCCGCCTGCGACCTGCGCGCGCTGTGCCAGTCGCTCAACAAGGCCCTAAACGGCAAGGGCGGCGGCAACCAGGAGCTGTGCTGCGGCAAGCTGCCCGACTGCTCCGAGGAACCGCTGCGGCAGGCAATTCTCTCCTTTGTGCAGCAGTAAAGCAAGCCATTAATGTTAGACCTTCTGTGAGGTGGAAAAGATGAAACAACACCGGACGCTCAACCTCATCCTCAACCGCATCATCGGCATTTTGATTGTGGCCTTTGTGGCGGGCAGCCTTTACCGCTACTGGGACTACCAGGCGCGCCCCGATTTCTACGCGGCGATGTCCGCGCCCTGGTATCTCAGCATCCAGCTTTCCGGAATCGCCACCGCAATTGCCATCGCTGTCTGCCTTGTGCTGAAACGTATTTTCCGAAGGAGGTAAAAATGCAAAGAATCCGCGCGCTAACCCTTTACCAGAAAATCGTCCTGCTCATCCTTCTGATGATGGCCCTGCTCTTCACCATCCTCTACCCCGTCACCATCTCCCGCGAGGGCCTGCTCTATGAGGACACTATCCTGCTGCCGGAGGCGACGGAGACTGGGATGGTCTACTCGGGCAGAATCGACGGCAAAGCTGCCTCCTTCACCGTCTCGGAGGGGGAAGTGACCTTTCAGCATGGGGACAAATTCTATGGCCCCTACACGGTGCGGGAGGACGAAACGGCCATCCCGCAGGACAGCCAGCTTGGCAGCGACGCGGTCGGGCTGGAGGTGTACTGCGGGGACGACCTGCTCTTTCGCGGCGCGGCGCTCGATCAGGGGGGATTGCTGTGGCTCTACAATGAGGACGGCAGCATTGAAAATTTCGGCGTCACAGCGATCCTTTCGAGCGGAGTCATGATTGACGGATCGGGCGAGCCTGTCGACCCGTTGGAGCCCTCGGTCAGCACTGTTTTAAATCTGCTCTCCGGCCCCGCGCTCACCCACAAGGGGGACTGGACAGGGTGGTTTTGCGGGATGCTGCTCTGCATCGGGACCGCAGTCTCCATCCTCTTTGTGGACGAGCTGTTCTACCTTTCCCTTTCCTTCCAGATCCGCGACCCCGACCGCGCCGAGCCCTCCGAGTGGGAGATCTTCGGCCGCTACGCCTCCTGGACCATTATCCCGCTGCTTGCACTCCTGGTGTTTGTCATCGGGCTAAACTCAATCGCTTAAAGCAAAGCAGGCCGCTGCGGAAGTTTCCGCAGCGGCCTGCTTTTTCCCTTTTTAGTTTGGAACCGGGCCAAGCCCCAGCGCACCGATCAGAAAAAAGCCTCCCACAAACAACAGTAAAAGGAGACAGAGCCCTAACGCCGCTGCAAAGCAAAACCGGACAGATTTTCCTCGTGCCCTTCGGTAAAGGCCATACAGCAGCAGCACCGGCGCTCCACCGGCACAAAACAACGGGAGAATAACCCCCAGCCCGGTAAACAGAATCGCTTCCCACTGCCAGTCAAGAACATCCAGCACCAGAAGAAGCAGAAGGGCCGTCAGCACCCCAGCCAGCAGCAAGGCAATCTTTTTTCTTTCCTGCCGCCGCTGTTCTTGTGCTAATTGTAAAATATCGTGCACCGACTGCTCGGTTTCGGAATTGCTGTTATCCGGCTTTTTCAACCTCTGCGCATGCATCAGCTCCAACACCTCCACCCCCAACGCCTGAGCCAGCGGCTCGATGGTGGTGATATCTGGAAAGCCTACTCCTCTCTCCCAGCGGCTGACCGCCTTGTCGGTAACCTGCAAGCGCTGAGCCAACTGCTCTTGGGTCATCTGCTTCTCTTTCCGACACTGTGCAATAAAAGCTCCCATCTTTTGCGCGTCCATTTGACCGCCTCCTTTGGGGAACAGGATAGCACATGCCCTTATATTTTGGCAACCGACGATTCGTTTACCTCAAAAACTACGCCATCTACCCCCGCCAAACCATGCGGATAAACTCGCCCTCGCCGATCGGCGTGCGCTGTATAAAGGGTTCGCCCTCCGCCACAAAGCCTGCCTTCTCATAGCAGCGAATGGCGCGTTTGTTCCAGCTGCGCACCTCCAGGTAGAGGGGCTTGCCGGGGTAAAGGGTCTGGGAGATGGTCTGCGCCAGCTTCATCATCTGCTGGCCGTAGCCCTGCCCGCACAGGTCGGGCCGCACGCCGATGCCGATAAAGACCGCCTGCTGCTCCTCCAGGATGTTGGTGAAGCCCACCAGCTCCTGGCCGTCGCAGTAGGCGTAGAAATTTTTGTCGCGCGCGGGATTGCCAAAGCCGATGCCCTTCTCTTTCTGCTCCTGATAGGACGGCTCGTTGTAGATGGCGTACTCCCCCTTATACCGCCAGCTGGACGCCAGCTCCTTTTCCTGCTCGGTCATCAAGTGATAGGTCAGCATCAAAATTCCTCCGTTCGTCGCTCGAATCGTTTCTCCTTCACCGCGCTGCGGGCGCGGCGTTTGCTCTTTACAGGATAGCACATTGACCGCCCTCAATCAAGCGGCGCGGTCTCCTCATAGAACCCGCCGCCTGTATCGAGCAGCTGAATCTTTCCTTCTTCCAGCAGATAGGTGTCGTACTCCCTGCCGCCCGCGCCGTTTTGCCGGGAGGAGGAATAGTCATAGCCGACGTTAACGGTAAGGATGCGGTTGTCACGCAGCCAGATTTCCCTCACTTCCCAGCGGGCCGGGAGCTTCTCCCCATCGATCTCGACAAATCCCTTCGGGAAGCTGTCCTGCTGGCGCTGCTGCAACCGCTCGGTAATCTGTTCCTGCAATCCCTCCCATGCTGTGAGCGATTCCCAATCGAGCTGCCGCGCGCTGTCCTGTACAAAACCCTCCCCGTCCCAGTAAAACCAGTAGGGTTTGGCCGTCCTGCCCATCCATGTCCGGGTTCCTTCCGACAGCATGTAGCCCGCATCCAGCACACTGACACGACCAGTAAAACTGCCGGGCCCTTCCTGCTGCAGATCGGACACCCCGTCAAGAGGAATCTGCACCGGCTGTCCCGCCTCCACGGTATAAACCACACTGCTGCTCGAGGTTGCAGAGCGGGCAACCTCGCAGGCGACCGCCCGTTTCTGCTGTGACAACCAAAGCAGGCGCAGGTTCTGCTGTTGCTCGGGGGCGTATTAGATCAAGCCTTCCTCCCCTAACCTTTGTTCTTTGCCTGCGCCGGCAAACCACAGCTGCAGCTCCTCTCCATCCAGCCGCAGCTCAAAGCGTTCCTCCACACCGTCCCCGTCAAAATCGGCCCGGACCGATTCCCATGCCTTCTCCGGCAGCAGACCACAGCCGCACAGGCAAAAACACAGCGCCAGTGCCAACACTCCTCTTTTCACAGCACTTCCCCCTCTCCTTTTCTCCTATTTTACAGAGGAGGGGGAGGCGATGTCAAGGCAAAGCGGAACCCGCAGTCCCTTTTTGACAGGAACTGCAGGCCCCGCTGATTTCTTTATTTATTCTGCTTCTCTTGCGATGGTAAAGACCTCCACCTTGCCGTCGGTCCAGAGGGTGTGGGTCAAAAAGAGGATGACCCCGTCATAGGGCGCGTGATAGCGGGAAAGCTCCTGCCCCCAGTAGTCCTTGAGGACGCCGACCAGCTGGCCCTCCTTGACAAACTCCCCTGCCGTTACCTTGGGGTACCACAGCCCCGCCGACTCGGGCAGCTGGTAGACCAAATCCACCACCTCGCGCGGCTTCTGGTTCTGCTGCGGGGCGGACTCCACCACCCCAAGATAGCGCAGGATGCGCCGCACGTCGTCGAGGTCGGCCTGCACCTCCTCCTCGCTCCACCTGCCCTGACATCCACGCTCGAGCAGCACCGCAGGGATATTCATTGCCCCGGCGTAATTGTACGCCCCGCCCTTCGCTTTGGAGGCCACCATGTAGGGAAGATCGGCGCACAGCGCCATTTCCCGGGCAATCCGCTGCTCCCGCTCGTCGCCGGAAGCCGCATAGTAGATGTAGGGGGTCAGGCTCTCAAACATCTCGCCGCAGTGCAGGTCGATATAGGCGTCGAGCCTGGGATAAAGCTCCTGCACAAAAAAGTGCGCCAGCCGCTGGGTCGGACTGCCGTCGGCCCTGCCGGGAAATTCCCGGTTGAGATTGCAGCCGTCCCATGGGACGATCGAGGGGGTGCGCGCCTCAAAGCCCGGCCGGTTGACCGGGTGCAGAATCAGCACCGTCCCGCAGATTTCCGCCGGAGCAAGCTCCGCCGCCAGACGGATGGCCGCCTCGATGCCGACATACTCGCAGCTGTGCACGCCGCCGCTGACAAGGACCGTTTTGCCCGGCCGCTCCCCGCAGATGAGCGTCGCGGGGATGGTGAAATCGGTGCCTGGCACGGCAAGAAAGCCCTGTTTTTTCTCTCCCGCTTGGGCGCTCAAATTGCCAAATGAAACCATAAAAAAAACCTCCCAAATTGCTTTTTTCCAGTGTAGCAATCGGGAGGTTTTGTTGTCAAGAAGAGATTGGCAGAGCAGTTAGCTTTTCCTTACTTCGCGGTGACAAACAGGATGTAGCGCACCAGCGTGTAGACGCACAGCACCACTGCGATGACCGTCTCGACGATGACCACCACATTCAGCCACGACATCGGGCTGCCCATGTTGGCAAGGCAGGCCATGGTCTGTTTCATCGCGATGGCCGAGATGACAAATGGGAAGGTGAAGGCCGCGTAGCTTGGGAAGAACGGCATCTTCAGATACTTCGGCAGTTTGAGCAGCACCACCAGGTACAGCACCGTTGCCAGGATGGCCAAAAAGACGATCATCGCAATCGACTTATTCTGTACCGACTGGATATAGCCCGCCAGACACAGGCTGGTGGGGGCGGTGTAGATGCAGAACAGCGGCTGCGCCGGGGGCGGAACCGCGCGGAATTTGGCATAGCGGTAGGTGACCAGCACCAGCAGCGCCAACAGCGCCGCAAAGCCAAACCAGAAGATGCCGGTGCCAAGGCCGGTCGCGCCGAAAGCCGGAGCGGAGACGCTGGCCACCACGATGCCAACATAGACGATGAAGTAGCTGGCGAACACCTTCTTCATCTGCAGCTTCAGGATAAACTTGGCGGTGAAGTAGAGCATCAGCACCACATGCAGCACAATCGCCGCGTACCAAATTACGTCGGCCACCACGCTGATGTACGGCTTGAGGTAGCCGGCCAGCAGCATCAGCGCCATGGTGGAGGTGCAGAACACGCTGGCCATAATCGGGTTCTGCATGTCCTCCCGGAAGGAATCGGGGTAACGGATCATCTTGACAAGGTACAAAATCAGCAGCACCGCCGAGATCACACCGCAGCAAAGTCGAACCCCTTCCGAGTAGCTCTGCAGCAGATTTCCCAGCGCGGCAAAGCCGAGCGCCACACCGGTGATGGGGAGTGGAATCTTTTTGATCATCGCTTACTCCTCAACAAACCACGGCTCGCTGTCGGTGTTGGTCAGGCCCAGCTCGCGGACGATGATCTCTGCCACCTTGCCGGCGCACAGACCGGTGAAGTAGATGCACTGCTCTTTGTGCTCGCCCTTGCTCATATCAAACTCGCGGGTCAGGACACGGCAGCAGACCGAGTTTTTCTTGTTTACCTTTCTAAACCAGTTGTGCAGCTCGTTGGTGAGCTCCATGCACTTGACGACCTTCGGGTCCTGCGGGCCCTTTGGAACGGTGCGGCCGAAGAACATGCCCAGCGCCAGGATGCCGCCGTTGAGCGCGCCGCACATGCAGCCGGAACGGCCCGCGCCGACCGACATGCCGGAGGACATGGCGATGACCTCTTCCGGAACATCCAACTCAAAATTGCTGCGGATGGCGTCCATGACCGCCTCGCAGCAGAAAAAGCCATTTCTGTAGGAATCCTCCGCGTCCTTGCGGATTTTGGAAACGCTTACCTGTTGTTTTACATGCATTGTTTTTTCCCCCATTCTTTTTCTTCCTCTTGCTCAACAAAAAAGTTTGCCAGATATGCGGCAAACTTTCTTATAAATCTATTATAAAATGCGTTTCCTATAGAATCCAATTTGTATTTTCTATTCTCTCGGGCTGTTCCTATTCGCTTTTTCTATTTTCCCCTTCCGGCAACGTCACAACCCCAAACAAAATCATGCGAATCACCCTGCGCACTGTCTGCATCAGCAGGTGGGTATCCCCCATGTGCACCTGCGGGCAGTAGGCCTCCATCAATTTCCAGATCACCGTCTCAACACCGCAGAAATAGCGCAGCACCTCCTCCTGCTCCAGCCCCTTCTGCAGCGGCAGGCGCAGCAGGGTGCGGTGCAGGAATTCGCGGTTGACCCGGATCAACGGCTGACGGGTCTGCTCAATCTGTTCCGTTAGCTGGATGGGTGCGCGCAGCAGCGCGGCCTCAAAGATCTGTTTCTGCTGCGGGTTTTCCTGGAAAAAGCTCTCCCGCAGCAAAAAGTATTCCTGCATCGCCTCCACCGGGTCCTTCTGCTCCAGCTGCTCCATGCGCTCCAGCAGGTACTCTTCCAGCTGCTGGAAGGTGTGCTGCACACACAGCAAAAACAGCGCGTCCTTTCCGGAATAATAGTGGTAGAGCATTCCCTTGGAAATCTCATATTTCTGACAGATGCTGTCCACCGTTACTTCCTCATACCCGCGCTCGGCAAATTCCTGCATTACCGCGCTCAGAATTTTCTCTCTGCTTTTCTGTTGACGTTCCTGTTGCTTCATTCTATTTTCTTCTCCACAGCTTTATTCAGTTCGCCCGCCCACTCAAAGCCTTTTTTGGCGATAAAAACGGCGATAACTTCATTGATGACAGCGGCTGCCGCGATGGTGCCCTGGATGATCTGCGCACATTCCGGAGCAGGGCCCTGCAGCACCGAAACCGCAATGCCGGTAAAGACCAGTGACACGCCCGAGTGCGGCAGCAGGGTAAAGCCAAGGTATTTCTTGACGGTGTCAGGCGCATGGGTCAGCGCCGCGCCCCCTGCCATCCGGCCTCTTCCATAATAGACGATTTCGTCTATTTCTGATTATAGCAAAAGTGGA